>Ga0073934_10002851_pt1 | contig 33923 bp, 33 predicted proteins | sample LarsenN4metaG_FD_76834 | JGI IMG/M metagenome (GOLD analysis project Ga0073934, IMG submission 76834) | Hot spring sediment bacterial and archeal communities from British Columbia, Canada, to study Microbial Dark Matter (Phase II) - Larsen... ...
GCGGATGCCGTAACCTGCGAAACGTTGCGAGAATCCGATACCGCCTGTTTACTTTTCACCGGCGGCACCACGGGAAAACCGAAGGCGGCGCAAATGAGCCACGGCCAAATTGTGTGGAACATGATCAACTCGATGCTCGGCGACGTGTTGGGCACGGACACGTTTCTCAATATTTTTCCGCTGTTTCACGCCGGCGGCTTGTTTGCTTTTTCGCTGCCGATTCTCATTCAAGGTGGCGCGGTGATTCAAACGAAAAAATTCGATCCGGCGCAAGCGCTCGATTTAATCGAGGCGGAACGCGTGACGATTTTCGGCGGTGTGCCGACGGTTTTCCAAATGTTGACAACGGCGCCGAATTGGGAAAAAGCTGATTTGCGCTCGTTGCGTTATTGCATGAGCGGCGGCGCGCCGATGCCCATCCCGCTGATTCAGCGTTTTCAAAAAGAAAAAGGCGTCGTGTTTCGCCAGGGCTTCGGCATGACGGAATTTGGCCCCGGCGTTTTCTCGCTCGCCAGCGCCGACGCCGAGCGCAAAGCCGGCTCGATTGGCAGGCCAAACTTTTTTGTTGATGCGCGCATCGTTGATTCGACGACCAATCAGACGTTGCCGCCGAAAGCCGTTGGCGAGCTCGTGTTGCGCGGCCCCTCGGCGACGACGGGTTATTTCAATGATGCGGCAGCGAGTCGCGCGGCTTTTGATGCGGAAAATTATTTGCACACCGGCGACATGGCGTATGTCGACGAAGAGGGTTATTTTTTCATCGTCGATCGCCTGAAAGACATGTTCATCAGCGGCGGCGAGAATGTTTTTCCGGCTGAAGTCGAAGCCGTGCTCTACCAACATCCGGCGGTGGTGATGTGCGCCGTCGTCGGTATGAAAGATGAAAAGTGGGGTGAAGTGGGCCGCGCTTTTGTTGTGCGAAAAGAGAATCACAAAGTTGATGAGCCAACGCTTCTAAACTTCTTGCGCGAGCATCTGGCTAATTACAAAGTGCCCAAGTCAATTGTGTTCCGAGAAACTCTGCCGCATTCGGGCGCGGGCAAGATTCTTAAAACGGAGTTGCGCAGAGAGCAAAGCGCATAGCGCAGAGGGCAGAAGGCTTGGAGTGGAGATGCTTTGCCCTCCGCCCTCCGCCCTCTGCTAAACGAAGAGGCAATTGTTAGATGAATGGACGTCAAGCCCCCGTCGGCATCGTCAGCGCCGGTATGTATTTGCCCAAAACCTTCATGACCGCAACGGAAATCGCCGCGCAAAGCGGCATGCCGGAATGGGTGGTGCGCGAGAAATTGGGCATCAACAAAAAATACGTCGCCGGGCCGGATGATCATCCCAACCAAATGGCGATTTGGGCCGCGCAGGATTGTTTGTCGAAGTGCGACATCAAGCCGGAAGAAATCGACGTGGTGCTCTGCACGACGGAAGAATGGAAAGAGTATTTGCTGTGGACCGCCGGGATTCATCTGGCGCACGAGATCGGCGCGATCAACGCGTGGGCGATGGATATTCATACGCGTTGTTGCACGACGATCGCGGCAATCAAAACGGCGAAAGATATGATGCAGGCGAATGCTGAGATTAAAACCGTGCTCATCGCCGGCGGCTATTGCATCAGTCGCTTCATCAATTTAAAAAACCAGCGAACGTCGTTTATGTTCAATATCGGCGCGGGCGCCGGCGCGATGCTGCTGCGCAAAAACTGGCCGCGCAATCACGTGCTGGGCAGCCATCTCATCACCGACGGCTCGATGAGCAAGCACGTGATCGTTCCGGCCAGCGGCACGGTGCAACATCCCACCGACGCCGCAGTGGCGCAAAATTTATTTTGCTTCGATCTGGTCGAGCCGGAGGCGATGAAGAATCGCCTCAATGAAGTGTCGATGAATAATTGGATGCGGTGCATTGATGAGGCGCTGCGCAAAAGCGGCGCGCGTCCGGATGGCATGTCGCTCACGCGACGCGACATCAATTATCTCAACATGATTCTCGTCAAGCCCTCGGCGCATCGCGACCTGATGGAACGACTCGGCCTGCGCGAAGAGCAAGCAGTTTATCTTTCGGATTACGGCCACATCGGCGAGCAGGACAGCATTATTTCGATCATCGAAGGCGACAAGCAAGGCAAGCTCAAAGACGGCGATTTGATGATGATGGTCGGCGCCGGCATCGGATATGTTTGGGGCGCGGCGTGCGTGAGGTGGGGGGAACAATCGGAGTAATGAAGTATTGGATTTTTGGATTGATGGAGTGTTGGATTGCTGGGTTCCAATAATCCATCGATCCATCAATCCATCAATCCAAAGGCTTTTATGGAAACACAAAAATCTTTTTATGTCACCGATTGGCTGGATAAGCGCGCGAAGCTGACGCCAGAGCGCATCGGTTTGCACGATCTCGCGAGCGGGAAAGATTTCACGTTTGCCGAATGGAATGCACAGGCAAACCGCATGGCGAATTTCTTATGCAAGCTCGGCGTGCAAAAGGGAGATCGCGTTTCGGTGTATGCGTGCAATGGCGTCGAGTATCTCGATCTGCTGTTCGCGTGCGGGAAAATCGGCGCGATTGTTCACAATTTGAATTGGCGGCTGACGGTGTTTGAGCTGAAAGGCATCATGGAGAAGGCATCGCCGAAAGTTCTCATTTACTCTTCCGAATGGAAAGAGCAAGTGAATGAGCTGCGGCCTTCTCTTGCAACGGTTCAGCATTTTATTGCCATCGGCGAAACAGCGCAGCCGAATGATAAAGCCTTTGCCGAACGCGAGTCTTACTCCACGACTTTGACAGATCGCCCCGATTTAAACATGGATGATCCGTGGGGAATTTTTTACACCGGCGGGACGACGGGTTTGCCGAAAGGCGCGATTATGACGCACGGGAATATGACGTGGAACAGCATCAACACGGTGATGAGCTGGGGAATTACTGCCGATGATGTCGCGGCTTTGCAACTGCCGCTCTTTCACATCGGCGGGCCGAATATTTTCATGCTGCCGCTCGTGCACGTCGGCGGGAAAACGATTCTCTGCCGCAGCTTTGATTTGGAGCAGACGTTCGATCTCATTGAAAACGGCGGCCTAACGCATTTTGTCGGCGTGCCGACGATGTACGTGATGATGCAGCAGCACTCCAAATGGGAAAGCGTCGATTTCTCAAAATTAAAACTCGTGATCAGCGGCGGCGCGCCGTGCCCGCTGCCGGTAATGGAAAAATTTTGGGCGAAAGGCATCGATTTCAAAATGGGCTACGGCTTGACGGAGGCAGCGGGCAATAATTTCTGGCTGCCGCAAAAAGAGGTGCGCCGCAAAATCGGTTCGGTGGGTTTTCCGATTTTTCACATTGACATGAAAATCGTTCGCGATGATGGCAGCGCTTGCGTTGCCAACGAAACCGGCGAGCTGCTCATTCGCGGGCCGCATGTGACCACCGGTTATTGGAATGAGCCGCAAGCAACAGCAGAGACGATTCGAGAAGGTTGGCTGCACACCGGCGATATGGCGCGGCAGGATGAGGAAGGCTATTTCTACATCGCCGGCCGCAGCAAAGACATGTTCATCAGCGGCGGCGAGAATGTGTATCCGGCGGAAGTCGAGAGCGTGATTTACGCGCACCCGGCCGTGGCGGAAGCGGCGGTAATCGGCGTGCCGCATGACAAGTGGGGCGAAGTCGGGCACGCTTTTGTTGTGGTTGAAAAAGGCCGGGCGTTGACGGAAAACGAATTGTTGGATTTCATGCGGCAACGCTTGGCGAAATACAAAATGCCGCAGTCAATCATTTTTGTCGAGGCGCTGCCGAAAACAGCGATTGGCAAAATTGACAAAAAAATTTTGAGCGCAAAACAAATCAATCGACAAACGGTTTCGTTAATTCATTGACCACGCAACGAAAACGTTTGTCAAAACTCACTTACTTTTAATCATCGGAGGCGTTATGAGGTATTCAGAGCATCAAGTACGGAGTCGAGGGCTGTTGTGGTGTATGGCCCTCATGCTGCTGATGAGCGTGGTGGCGATGGCGCAAACGGGCTCGATCAGCGGCACGGTCAGAGCGAAGGATGGCAGCGCGTTGTCCGGCGCGAACGTGGCGGTCGTTGGCACCACGCTCGGCGCGGCGAGCGACGCAAATGGCAGCTACACCATTGCCAATGTCCCGGCCGGCGCCCATCGTGTGCGTGTTTCATTCATTGGCTACGAGGAAACTTCGCAGAGTGTCAAAGTGGTTGATGGGCAAACCACCGCCGCAAATTTTTCCATGAGTGAAACCGGCGTGGTTGGTGATCCGGTCGTCGTCAGCGCTTCGCGGCGTGTTGAAAAACTCACCGACGCGCCGGCGAGCATTGCGGTAGTGACCTCGTCCGATTTGGCAAAAAGCTCCGGCTTGACCTACGGCGAAGGCTTGCAAAAAGCGCGCGGCGTGGATGTTTATCGCACCGGCGTCGACGGCGTCGGCATCAATGCGCGCGGGTTCATGACGGCGTACAGTTATCGCATGCAGCTCATGGCCGACGGCAAGAACGGCATGTTGCCAGGGGCCGGATTGGCTGCAGGCAATTTGCTGCCGGTGGCGCGCGATGACATTGAGCGGCTCGAAACTGTGCTCGGTCCCAGCTCGGCGCTTTACGGCCCGAATGCGCACAACGGTCTCGTCAACATCATCACGAAAGATCCGCGCGACTCTCGCGGCACGACATTGACACTGGGCGGCGGCAATCAAGACACACGCATTGCGCGCTTGCGCCAGGCCGGAACTGCCGGCGCGCGCGTGGCTTACAAAATCAACGCGGAATACACCAAGGCCACCGACTTCATTAAAAACGACCCCGTCGGCCGCACCGCGAGTGGGACGACGGTCTATGAGGATCCTGATCCCAATCTCGAAAGTCTCCGTCTTGACGGCGCCGCATATCTGAATTTGGTCAGAGATACGGATTTGATTTTCAGCACTGGCTACAGCAACACCAACTCGATCGGCACCACCAACGTCGGCCGCAACCAAATCGTCGATTGGGTTTATCAGTATTATCAAGCTCGCCTCAATTCCAGGCATTTCTTTGTGCAGGGATATATCACCCAAAATGATGCGGGCCGCACCTACGCTATTGACAATGTTGCCGCGCTCGTCATCGCCGGCGTTCCCAAAGAGCAGGCCATTGACCGCATCAAATTCATCGATGATTCGAAGCGCTATAACTTCGAGGTGCAAGGCAATGTCGAGGTGCAAGGTTTTCGTCTCATCGGCGGTTTCAATTTCGAGGATAGCCGTCCGGTCAGCAAAGGCTCCTACCTGGTCGATACGACCGGTTTTAAAATCAAAATCAAGCAAACTGGTTTTTATGGCCAGGCCGAGCGGGATCTGGGAAAGCATTTCAAAGTCGTTGTGGCGGGCCGTTATGACAGGCACGACAACTACGATTCCCAGTTTAGTCCGCGCGTCGGGCTGGTCTATAAACTCACCGGCCAGGGCGCTTTTCGCTTCACGTATAACAAAGCTTTTCAAGCGCCGGCGATTTTGCAGCAATATCTCTATTTGCCCTTCGGCGCTGCCGCCGGCGTGCCGATCTTTTTGCGCGGCAACGGCAGAGGGCTAACGCTCGCCAACGGCAGGCAGATCATTCCTTTGGACGTGGAAACCAATGAGACGTTCGAGCTGGGTTACAAAGGCTTGATTGGCAGTAAGCTGTTTGTGGACGTGAACGCTTATCAGAGCAAATACGACAACTTTATCAGCCCGCTGACGACGGTCGGCTCGCCCTTCCCACCGATTTCCAGCACGGTCGTCATGATGGGAGACGGCCGGGTGACGAAACCGGAAATCACGCTGACTTATTTGAACTTCGGCCAGGTGCAGATTCGCGGGTTTGATTTGGGCTTGAGCTATCAAGTGAGCCGGCATGTCGGCGTCTGGACGAATTTTTCGCGCATTGCGCCCGAAGACATTGCCGACAATTTGGAAAACGACCTCAACGGAGATAAAATCGTCAATGTCACCGAATACGAGGCCTTGAGCTTCAATACGCCCAAAAAGAAATATAACGTGGGCATAGCGCTCAGCAATATCTTTACGAAAGGCACGTATGCATCTTTCAGCATGCGCCACGTGGATAAATACGATTTTATCTCCGGACGGCATCGGGCGACGCAAGCGAAAAGAGTTTTCAACGCGTTTCAGTATATGGATCGCGGCCCGTTGGGCGGTTTTGAGACCTTCGATCTCAATCTTTCCTACGCCATGCAAAGCGGCGTGACGATCAATGTTTCGGCGAGCAACATCTTCAACGCGCCGTTGCGCGAAATGGTCGGCTCGCCGGAGATTCGAAGAATCGTCGTTGGCGAGGTGAAATACAATTTCAATTTGCTGCCGTAATTCGGTTTGGCTGTTGGCCCCGACTTACCTTGATGTGATGATAAGGAAAGTCGGGGTTAACCGGCCGCCGGATTTTTTTATGACAGCAGATCAAACGACGAGAAGAAATCAAAATTTTGAAAAACAAAATATGCCCACGACGCAAAGAAAAGGGGTGGCGGTTTCCGTCGCCGCGGCGGCGCTCGGTTACTTTGTTGATTTGTATGACATCGTTTTGTTCGGCGTCGTGCGCGTTGCCAGCCTCACCGATATTGGCATCACCGGCGACGAGCTGACTTCCAAAGGCATTCTTCTGCTCAATCTGCAAATGATCGGCATGCTCATCGGCGGCGTCGGCTGGGGCATCATCGGCGACAAAATCGGCCGGCGCTTTGCTTTGATCGCGACGATTGCGATGTACTCTCTCGCCAATATCGCAAACGGATTTGTCAATGACATGACGAGTTACGCGATTTTACGTTTTATTGCCGGCGTCGGCCTCGCCGGCGAATTGGGAACGGGCGTCACGCTCGTCGCCGAAATCTTGCCCAAACAATATCGTGGCTACGGAACCACAGTGATTTCTTTTTTAGGACTCGTCGGCGCACTCACGGCTTCGTACATCGGCGGATCATTCGTTTGGCGCACGGCTTACTTCATCGGCGGCGGCATGGGACTGGTGGTGTTGCTGGGGCGCATCATCAGTTTGCGAGAATCGGAAATGTTTCAAGCGCAAAAGCAAACGGCGCACACGCGCGGTGATGTCATGTTAATCTTGCGCTCGAAAAAAACATTGCTCAAATATTTGGCCGTCACCGCGATCGGCGTTCCGATCTGGTATGTTTCCGGCATCATCGTCACCTTCTCGCCGGAATTTGGCAAGGCGCTGAATTTGACCCGCGCGATCACCGCCGCGGAAACCTTGCGCTGGCAGGCGATTGGCCTTGCGATTGGCAGCGCTTTGAGCGGCCTCATCAGCGAGATGATCAAGAACCGCAAAAATGTGATCTGGAGTTGTTTTATTCTGATGGCGATTCTGATCGTGGCGCTGCTCATCGTGCCCCAAATCAATCCGGCTTTTTTCATGGCCGTCATTTTTGTGATCGGCCTCGGACAAGGCTATTGGACGGTTTTTATCACGATGGCGGCTGAACAATTCGGCACCAACATCCGCGCGACGGTGACGACTTCGGTGCCAAATTTCGTGCGGGCGATGGTCGTGCCGATGACGATCATTTTGAATGGCATCCGTCATCCGCTCGGATTGATCAACAGCACGATGCTCATCGGTGGGATTGTCTTTGCGCTGGCGTTTCTGTCGCTTTATGCGACGAAAGAAACTTATGGCAGGGATATTGATTTTGTCGAGGCGGGTTAAGTTTTTTTCGCCTGCACGCTACAAAGCAAAGCGTCAATTTATCATGATGCGTTTCGTCACGTACATAAATTACCCCCGCTTGCTCTTCGCCTTCTTATAAACCTCGATATACTTCCGCGCCGATTTCTGCCAGGAAAAATCCTCCGTCATTCCGCGCTCGACGACTTTCATCCACTCAGCTTTCTGATAGAAAAGCGTCAAAGCCCGCTGGATGCTGGTGTATAACGCGTACGGCGTAAAATCCCCAAACGAGAAACCGTTGCCCTGCTGGTTGAACTCGTGATAGTCATTGACGGTGTCCGCCAAGCCGCCGCTCTTGCGAACGATCGGCACGGTGCCGTAATTCAAGCTGTACATTTGATTCAACCCGCACGGCTCGTAACGCGACGGCATCATGTACATGTCGCAGCCAGCGGTGATCAAATGCGCCAGCTCGTTGTTGAAGCCGAGATAGGCTGCAACTTTTTCCGGATACGTGCTTGCCGCCCAACGCAGAAAATCTTCATATTTTTGTTCCCCGCTTCCGAGAAAGACGAACTGCAAAGGCATTTGCATCAGCTCCGGAAAAGCCTGTGAAATAATCTCCAAACCCTTTTGCACCGCCAGGCGCGAGATCATGCCGATCACCGGCACGTTTTCATGAAATGGCAAACCGGCGTAATCCAACAAGGCCTTTTTATTTATTATTTTATCGGTGAAAGTGTCAAAATCGTAGCGCTGCGGAATGAATTTGTCAACACGCGGACTCCATTCATTCGGATCGATGCCGTTCAAAATGCCGTAAAAATCGTCGCGTCGCATCGCCAGCACGCCGTCGAGGCGCTCGCCATATTCTGGTGTTTGAATCTCGCGCGCATAGGTTTCGCTCACCGTCGTGATCGCATCCGCATACAACAAGCCCGCTTTCAAAAACGAAAACGCATTGTGAAACTCGTACGGCCCCATCGGATAATACTTGTCATAATAAAAACCGGCGTGATAAATCGACTCCTTCGAGAACAAGCCTTGATAGGCCAGATTGTGAATCGACAGCACCGAAGCGGTATGCCAAAACAAACTGTCCCAACTGTATTTCTCCCGCAGATAAACCGGCAGCAGCGCGGTTTGCCAATCGTTGCCATGCAAAATATCCGGCGACCAATTATAACGCTGCAGGATTTGGAACACGGCATTTTGCAAAAGAATGAAGCGCTTGTCTTCGTCCGGATCGTTGGTATAAAGCAAGGAACGGTGATAATAACGCGGACAATCGATGAAATAATGCTCGACGCCGGCCTGGTTTTTTTTGTGCCACACGTGGTAATAAACCGTCTCGCCGCCGATTTGCACGGGAATATCATACAACTCGCGCGCGAAGGTCAAGCCGTGATTGATGGTGTTGATCGAGCCGTACAACGGCATAAAAACTTTGACTTCGCATCCTTCCGCCGCCAAGGCAGACGGCAGCGCGCCGCTCACATCCGCCAGGCCGCCGGTTTTCGCAAAGGGCACACATTCGCTGGTCGCAAAGGCGATGCGCATTTATCCTTCCTCCGAAAATGTAGAACAGACTGCCAGCCTGTCGCAAATTTTTTCCCTAATATGGTTGTGAGTTGATCAAACAACGAAAGCGGGGAAAAAGATAAACAACTTTCCCGCCAAAGTCAAGGTTGAACAAAACAAAGAATTATTTTTGCAGCGGTCCGTGAATGACTCCCGTCACAATTTCCTGCGGCGGAACGAGAAGCTTGCCGTTCAAATCGACAAAGATGCCGAGCGAGTAATCACGCGCGAGCAATTTGCCGGTGGCGGCGTTATAAATTTCGTGAATCCACGCGCCGCGCACTTTGCCCATCTCGCAAATCCAGCTCACGATCTCGATTTGATCGTTGTCAAAGGCCGGCTCGAAGTATTCAATCTCGTGGCCGCCTTGCACGACGAGCCAATCGTGGCGCAGGCTCTCAATCGGATGACCGGTCGCGCGAATCGCCTCAAAGTAGGCTTGTGTAATCCAATGCAAATAGACGGCGTTATTCACGTGCTGCGCGGTATCCACCTCATAAATTTGCACCCGCCGATGATGGCGATAGCGATACGCCTTCTCGGTTTTCTGCGGATTTTGCATCCGAATTCCCAGATCTTCCAATTTACCGGTGGGATCAAAAACTTTTTCGAACTCTTTTGGAATGCGAAGCGGTTGGCCGGTTTTCAAGTCGATATAAACCCAATTGACGCGGGCGCGCGCCACTTGTGCGCCGTCGCGGGCGCGGGTGATGTTGTATTCGCGGTTGGAGGTCACGCGCTTCATATCGGAAACCCACGTCGTCACCTCAAGCTCGTCGCCGTAAGCGGCTTGCAAATGGTAACGAATCGACAGTTGACGAATCACCCAGCCCGTGCCATGCTCGCGATACCACGCCGGACTGTAACCGGCTTCCGTGGAGGCCTCGATCGCGGCCTCCTGCATGTAGTTGGCATAAATCGCGTTGTTGACGTGACTGAATGAATCCAGCTCGTAATGGCGAACGCGGAAACGACGCGTAAATTGGTGCATGATTTTCCTCCTTTCCGAAAATTAAGATACGCCATTTTCCGAAAATTTCAAGAACTCGTTTGCGTCAAAATAGGCGTGCCGATCTTTTTTCCCCAATCTTTTTTAAAAAAACATTGGCCACCTGCCGCTTGCTTTCGTATATTGAAATATTGCGACGCCAGAATTTTTAAACAACATCAATTTTAATTTACGGAAGTTTGGCGGGAAAATCTATCCGCTTCGTTGTTTGAGCTGCCGTCGGGATTGACAAAGAAAGAAATGCCGTTTATGCAAACGCCAACGCGTTAAAAACAGGTAGCTTCAGTAGATCACATTTTTAGCTCTTTGTCAATTATGGGCTAATCGGCTCAACGCTATCAATAACTCCGTAGATATTTTCGACCGCTCGGCGTAAGAACTGCGCCATCCGGTCAAGAATAAAATGTTTGCGGAGAATCCGATATCGTCCGCGGTGGCGTTGCAGGAGATACTTCCAATGTAATGCAATCCAGATATTGCCGATCAGCAACGCCAGCCCCATCCATAAAAATCGCAAAGTGGGGTTGCGGGCGGTCGTGCGTCCGCGCACCTGCTCCAGCAAGCGATAACTGCCGCGCCCGCGACACAGAGCCCGTGTGCCACCTTTTTTGCCACGAATCGGAACCGCGACAATGGCTGAGAGATTCGGGTCGGCCAAAAGAATGCGGAGCACCGCGATACTGCAAAAACCTTTGTCGAAGTAACAGCGTTTCACCTTGATTTTCAAGGCTTTCACGCGTCGGATGAATTGTTTCACAATCTTGGCCAAATCATTCTTTGGATGCATAAAGACAACCGCCAGTGTGAAGCGGACATCCTTGTGCATGATGTAAGCGGTGGCACAGCAATAAAACCGCGTCGTCCCCTCACGGGCTTCGCCTCGACAAACCCAACAGTCTTTGTCATCAAGATCGTCTTTACCATAGTAGGGGGCGTCGTGCAGATCAATGGCCACTTCTTTGGGATGGTCACGCAACCACGCCGGCAACTGGCTGGCCAAGGTCCGATTACAGTCGCCTTGCATGGCGCGTATGCGCTCAGTGGTTAATTGCTCATTCAAATAACGCCGAACGGTGTTGCTACCGGTGCGCCGGTCAAATCGTTACATACGGTTTCAACGTATGTCTGGCGGGCTGCCGCGGTAACCAGAACATTGTAAAGTTCACGGGTTTGGCAAATATAGCCCTCAGCCGATAAATCAAAATACTGTTCTAATACAGCAATGGTAAATTCCAATGTCCTTCTGTCAGTCAATTTATCGGTTTGGGGTGTAACAGTTTTTGGCATATTCCTTCCTCCTGGAAGAAATATGCGTTCATTCTCTAGCCATTGTCAAGCTTAAAATTGTGATCTACTGAAACTGTCTGTAGTTGTAGTCAGTATTATTGGAGGAAAGCCGAGTCCAGCTTTTAAAAGTGACGATCTTTTTACTCATCGTAGCTTATTGAACGCCATCGGAGATTGTCTTGTCTCCCAGATTTGATCTTGCTGTTAATTTCCGGCACAATATCCCAAATTTAAAATGAAAAAGCAAGGTTTTTTAAATCACTGTTGAAAATATCTTTTTTCAATCTCCTCTAATGACATCAACTCATCCCTTATTTGTTCTTGCCGTTTGCTTTTTGCAACGGCCTTTTTCCTTGCTTGCTTTTCTCCGTCAAAACGTTTGACATTCTCGCTTTTTTTACTATTTTTTAGTGATGCCGTTGCTGCGGCAAACAGCGCCAGCAAATTTAAAAAAGAAGATAAATTTTAACCTTTAACCGAGGAGCATAACATGGCTGATAAATTGGTCAATTATTCCACCCACGAGGGACTGGCGATCATCGAGCTGACCGATCCGCCAGCGAATACCTACACCTACGAGATGATGAAGCAACTCGACGCGGCGATTCTCGACGCGCGCATGGACGACAGCGTGCATGTCATCATTGTGAAGGGCGGTGGCGAGAAATTTTTCTGCGCCGGCGCCAACATCCGCATGTTGCAGGAAGTCACGCCGCGCTTCAAATACTTCTTCTGCCTGCACGCCAACGAAACCTTGAACCGTCTCGAGCAAACGCCGAAGTTGGTGATTGCGGCGCTGAACGGCCACTGCGTCGGCGGCGGGTTGGAAATCTCGATGGCCGCGGATATTCGAATTGCCAAAAAAGGCGCCGGCAAAATCGGCTTGCCGGAAGTGACCCTCGGCGTATTGCCCGGCACCGGCGGCACGCAGCGCCTGGCCCGTCTCGTCGGCAAATCGCGCGCGATTGAATTGATGACCACCGGCCGAACTTTCGATTTCGAGGAAGCCGAACAAATGGGCCTGGTCAATCACGTGCTTCCCGCAGAAAATTTCTGGGAAAAAGTTTTGGAATACGCCCGCCAATTTTTGCCGCCGAACAAAGCCAGCAAAGCCGTTGGCTTGATCAAACGCTCCGTGCAATCCGGCATCGAAGTTCCATTCAGCGAAAGTCTCGCCATCGAGCGCGAGCTGCAACAACAGCTTTTCCAGAGCGAGGATGCGAAAGAGGGCTTGACGGCGTATAATGAGAAGAGAAAGCCGAATTTTGCGGGGAGGTAGCAAGTGGCCCCGATTTTCCATTGAACTCTACTAAAATGGAAGTCGGGGCAAGTGAGAAGTGGAAGCGACTTTCTCACTTGCGACTTGCAAATTTACTTCTTTGATCGAGGTGCGATATGAGCACGTTTACTGCTGAAGTCAAGGACAAAAAATTACTTTTGCCCATCGAAGCTTTTGAATGGTTGGGTTGGCGTAACAGCACGAAAATCTCAATTGAAAAGAACAATGGCACTGTTGTTATTCGTCAGCAGGAATTGACGGCTGAGGAGATTGCCGATGTCGCTTGCATATATTTGATAGAGCATGTGGGTGATGCAACTGCTGTGAAAATGCCGTTATGGCTGAATGGGAAGTGGCGCGTTGAAGTCGTGCTATCCTATCGACCTAAGACAACTGTTGGCTATTTGACATTTTCATCAGATGGCCAACTGATTGAAAGTGAGTCGGATAGTCCGGCTAAAATGAAGGGCGTCGCCACGTGAAGATTGATCTGCTTCATTTGAAGCAAGAACAAGATCACACTTGTGTGCCGGCATGCATTCGAATAGTGCTTCGTTGTCTGGGGCATGATTTCTCCGAACCAGACATTGGTGTTGCTTGCAAAACCACGTCTCTCGGCACGGAACTGGATGATGCAGTGCAGGGTGTTTCTTCGATGGGATTTAAAGCGATCAAATTGAAAGACGCTACGTTCGATGATATTATTCGATTTGTTGAATCGCATCACCCCCTCATTGTGTTTCTTAGCGTAAATCAATTGCCTTATGGCGGTCAAGCTGGCATGCATGCAGTTGTGGTCAATGGTTTTGAAAAAAATGACGTTTCATTTGTTGATCCGGAACGGGGCGAAGAAATTGTACTCACGTTGGGTACTTTTCTCAAGGCGTGGCAAGCGCGTAGATGCCTCGGTTTGGTGATTGAACCATTGTAATGAGTAAACAAGATGCCTAAGCGAAAAAAATCACCCCCAATAACCAAAGAGCAGTTTCTGGCCAGAGTGATGAGCCGCGAGCCCAATCGCGAAAAGGTTGTCAAGGATCTTTTGAGAGAACTTCATGCTTACGAGATGAAGTATCAAATGCGATCGGAATTTTTTTATAAGCTCGTTGTCGGCACTCCCCTCGAAGATCAGCCGGATTTTCTCGATTGGGCAATGTGTTATCGTGGATATCTACAGGTTTTCCAATCGCAAGTCATGCCGGAAAGCGCGACTGCCGATGTTATCGGATAAACTCAAAAGGTGGTTGATTGCAAATCGCGCATGGGAAATTTACGTGCTTTTGCAAAAATTGCCTGAATAGGAGAGTGACTTGCTCTCCAATCTTGATGATCGGATTGAAGATGCTGCCTTTATCGGAAATTTGCGTTTGTACGCGCTTTGGCCGTCATTGAACAAGAAGCTTTCGGTTCAGGAGAGGTATGCATTCCAAAGGAACAACTACATATTGACTATTATAGTTATGTTTTAAGTGAAATCGGCGATCGCTTCATTATTCGCGCCGATTCTGCTCCGCACCATGAACGCGATTATCATCGCAAGCTTTTAACCAATTTCCCACATCACCTGCACGACGAAAACAAGCGAGTTTGTTCGTTCAGTGGCAAGTTTGAAGATTTCATCAAGCTGGTCGCGCTATATTTTCGTCCGTAGCAAGCTTTATTTTTTGGCCATTCACTTTTTTGACAAGTCTATGTTAACAAAACTCTTCATCAACGGCAAATGGGAAGACGCGGCCAGCGGCAAGACCTTCCCGACCATCAATCCTGCAACCACTGAAGTCATTGCGCAGATCGCCGAAGGCGGCGCAGAAGATATCGACCGCGCCGTCAAAGCCGCGCGCGCGGCGCTCGACGGCCCGTGGGGCAAGATGAGCGCTGCGGAGCGCGGGCGCATCATTTGGAAAATGGGCGAGCGCATGCTCGAACGCGCCGATGAGATCGCCAGGCTCGAAACCATGGACAACGGCAAGACCATCACCGAGTCCGGCAAGATCGACGTGCCGTATTCCGCCGATTTGTATTTTTATTACGGCGGCGCCGCCACCAAGCTTGAGGGCCACACCATTCCGGTCAACGGCCCGTATTTCTGCTACACTTTGCGCGAGCCGCTCGGCGTCGTCGGCCTCATCGTGCCGTGGAATTTTCCGCTGCTGCTCGCCTCGCGGAAAGTTGCCGCGGCGCTGGCCGCGGGCAATACGTTGATTCTAAAACCAGCGGCGCAAACACCATTGACTGCGTTGGTTTTAGCCGAAATCGGCATGGAAGCGGGATTGCCGCCCGGCGTTTTGAATGTCGTTCCTGGTCACGGCTCGACCGCCGGCGCCGCTTTGGTGAAACATCCCGATGTCGATGGCATCGCGCTCACTGGCGGAACCACTACCGGCCAGCAACTGATGCGCGACGGCGCGGCCACCGTCAAGAAACTCCATCTCGAGCTTGGCGGCAAATCACCCAACATTGTATTCGCCGATGCTGATCTCGAAGCGGCGGCGCGCATGGCGCTCATGGGAATTTTCTATAATAAAGGAGAGGTTTGCACCGCCGGCTCGCGCTTGCTCGTTGAAAAATCCATCTACGACGATTTCATGAAAAAAGTCGTTGACCGCGCAAAAAAAATGCAGCCGGCTGATCCGCTCGATCCCAAAGCGCGCCTCGGCCCGCTGGTTTCCGAAGCGCAGTTGGCGAATGTCAAGAAGTATGTCGAGATCGGCGAAAAAGAAGGCGCCCGTTTGCTCGTTGGCGGCCGCCAACCGGAGCCGATGCCCGGCAAAGGTTATTTCTTTCAGCCGACGATTTTTGACAACGTGCAGCCAAATTCAACCATCGCGCAGGAAGAAATTTTCGGCCCGGTGCTGGCAACGCTGCAATTCCAGGATGCCGATGAGCTGGTCACGATCGCCAACGGTACGATGTACGGACTTGCCGCAGCGATATGGACAAAGGACATCAAAAAGGCGCATCGTCTCGCGAAAGCTCTCAAATCCGGCACGGTGTGGATCAACTCTTACAACAACTACGACGCGGCGATGCCCTACGGCGGCTACAAAATGAGCGGCTTCGGCCGCGAAAGCGGCATGGAAGCCTTCGAGTTTTATTCGCAAACCAAAAGCGTGTGGGTGGATTTGTCGTAGCAACGTAGCCCAGACGGCCAGCTTGGAACAACAAACAGCAAAAAAAGGCAAACGCAAAAAATGCGAATTGAGCCGGATGATTATTTGGAAGCGGCACGAGATCGAATAACCGATGCCCATAATTTGTACGTGGAAAAATTTGTGACGACCTCGGAACATTCGGAAATAAGTATGTTGGTCTTTGCTGTGCATCTGCGCTGGAAGAACGATCTTCGGTTTGCTTCGGAAGATCGGTTAAAAAGACGATTGAAAAAGAGTTTGCTCCTCGTGAGATTCAGCTTGAGCGCACCAGAAACGGAAGAGTGACAGGTTGGATAACTTCCGCTTCTTTTGATGGTCAGTCGGAGATTGAGCGCATGCAACGAATTTTGAAGCTTTTTAACGAATATCTCAGTTCCGACGACCGCAGTCGCATCTCAGCCATTTGACCAATCACACCATTGGAACGAAAAGTCCTTTTGGAAGATGAAGAGTGAAATTTCAACAAAAGAGATGAGCCGTGCCCAAGACAACCTTTGTTAAGCGAAGCCCGAGGCCTGTACTGCAAATACCAAAATCCTCTTTGGAGATTGGCTTGGAAACCGCCGCCGCGCTCGGCTTGTTGATGATGTTTTATGTCGCCATCAAATCCTGGCCGCTGCTTCCCGAGACCATTCCGCATCATTTCGGCGTTTCCGGCAAGCCCGATGCGTGGGGCGACAAGTGGATTTTATGGCTTCTTCCCGGAATCAGCTTGGTGCTTTATGTTGGGCTAACCATACTGAGCCGGTATCCTCACATTTACAACTATCCCTGGCCCATCACCGAGCAAAACGCCGCGGCGCAATATCATCTCGCCCGCACCATGATCGTTGCCTTGAAAGCTGAAATCATTTTGTTATTTGCATATCTCCAGCAACAGACCATTCAGATCGCCTTGGGAAAAGCGGAAGGGTTGGGGGTTGCATTTCTTCCGATTTTTCTTATTCTTGTTTTTGGAACGATCGGCATTTATTTTGTGAAAGCATATCAAGCACGCTAATCCGTAACGTGGACGAGACGCAACCAAACAGATTTGAACCGCGAATAAATGCCAATTGGCGCGAATAAAAAATTAGCGTTCATTGGCGGCAATTAGCGGTTTGAAATTTCTTTGCCGAAAAAGCAACGATTTCACTCTTAACAGGCTAAAGGCAAAAAATGAAATTCGACCCCGCCAGCGAAATTCAAGACCTGCTCATGTTCGGTGAGTTCGGCGACGTCAATCCCTCCATCACCGACAGCTCGACGTACACCTTTCTCAATCCGGCGACGATGCAGGAAATATTCAGCCACGAAATCGAAGGCTGCTTTCTCTATTCGCGCCATTGGAATCCGATCAACAAATATCTCTGCCGCGCGCTCGCCGCGATGGAGTCCACCGAAGCCGCGCAAGTCACGGCCTCCGGCATGTCGGCCATCAGCAGCGCCATTCTCCAGCTTTGCAACACCGGCGACGAGGTGATTGCGAGCTGGACGATTTACGGCGGCACCTACGCTTTTCTCAAAAACTTTTTACCAAAATTTGGCATTCAAACCCACTTCATCGATCTCTCCAATTTCGATGAAATCAAACGTGTATTGAGCCGGCGCACGAAAGTCATTTACACCGAATCCATCAGCAACCCGCTGCTGGAAGTTGCCGACATCCCCCGGCTCAGCCGCTTCGCCAACGAGCACGGCCTGACGCTGGTGATCGACAACACCTTCAGCCCGATGATCATCTCACCGGCGCGGTTGGGCGCGCACGTGGTGGCGCACAGCATGACGAAATTCATCAACGGCACCAGCGATTGTGTTGCCGGCTGCATTTGTACTTCGCAAAAATTTGTCGAGCAACTGACCGACATCAACGCCGGCGCGACGATGCTGCTCGGGCCGGTGTTGGACAGTCTTCGCGCCGCGAGTATTTTGAAGAATTTGCACAGCTTGCACATTCGTATGCAAAAGCACAGCGCCAATGCGCTGCTGCTGGCGCGGCGTCTGCACGAGCTTGGCCTCAAAGTGCATTATCCCGGCTTGTCGAGCCACAAGAATTATGAGTTGATGAAACAACTTATGAATCCCGGCCTTGGATTTGGCGGCATGGTCGCCATCGACGTGGGTGATGAAACCAAAGCCAATGCGCTGATGACGAAAATGCAGGAAGAGAAAGTCGGCTATCTCGCCGTGAGCCTCGGTTATTTCAAAACCCTGTTCAGCGCGCCGAGCAGCAGCACCTCCTCGGAAATTCCCGAAGATTTGCAGAAGCAGATGGGTCTGAGCCGCGGCATGATTCGCCTGTCGGTCGGTATTGACAATGATATGGAGAGATCGATTGGACGAATGGAAAAGTGTTTGAAAGAAGTTGGGTTGGTTTGAGCCAACAGGAGTAAACTATGGAGCTACTCTTTATCGACGAATCTGGCGATGATGGGCTGGCCCCGAAAAGTAGTGAGTTTTACATTTTGTCAGGGGTTGCAGTCGAAGACTGCTTTTGGAAAGAAACGTTTTGGAAGCTTTTCGGGTTTCGTCAGCACATTCTTCGAAGATTCGGCCTAAAAATTGATGAACTTAAAGGCGAGGCTATCTTCCACCACGAAGGTGATTTGTTCAATACGAAACTTGAACCAACTGACGAAAAGTGGATTTGTGAGAGACTCATTGATCTCATTTGCGCGGAGTTGAAGGTGGGACTGCATATTGGGGCTAAGCCAAAGAGAGAATTTCTTGATCGGTATCCAGAGCCGTTACGTAATCCGCAAAAAATATTTCGACAGGAAATTTGGAGAGAGTACCTTTCTCGATATGAGCATCATTTGTTCGATCAATCTCACTCGAGAGGGGAGCCGCAAAATGCAATGGTCTTTTATGATAAGAATCAGCAAAAACACGTCAGAAGTCTGATACGTGAGTTCACGAGAAAGTTTGACGAACAAAGCGAATTCCCCGGCGCTGGATTGATCGAAGATGTCATATTTTATGATTCCAAGATGAGTGTTTTTATCCAGCTTGCCGATTTCTTGGCCTCTATTTCGCTTCGAATTTTGAAAGGTAGAAGATCAAAGGATGAGTTTGAGATTCCGAAGGAATTTATCGAGAAAATCAAAGCCAAGATTGGAAAACCCATTTTGATATAAAAAATAGAAAAGGCCTCGGAATAATCTCCGAAGCCTTTAATTAAACTCTCGGCCCGGCCTACACCGTCGCATCCGGCGGTTCGGTCGTGCAAATAAATATAATGGTTTATTTGCCAAATGTCAAGTGAATTTTTCAGTGATTTTCCAGTGATTTTCAAATACTTTTAACCACGAAATGATGGAGACAGAAGATGTCAACAACAATGACTGCCGAAGTGTTTCAGGATGATCTTGCCGTTTCATTAGCGCGTGCGCTCACGACGGCAAACAAAAAGGCTAGAGAATTAGGGATCGATGTAATTCAAAGCATTATCTCGATCACCCAACTTTACTTCAATGGCGGCTCAATTTGGCGTATCAATTATGGCCCGAAGAACTACGTCAATCTTCGCGGCGGCGATTTGATTGTCGAAGTTGATGCCGATAGCGCCACGATTAAACGTGTGCTAAAAGGACAATAAAGCCCAGAAGACAATCAGTCGTAAACAATCAACACCCATTTACTATGCTACCAGAAATCTTTATCCTCTCCGCCGTCCGCACGCCGATTGGCAAATTTGGCGGCGCGTTTGCAGACGTCACGGCTCCCGAACTGGGCGCGTTCGCCGCGAAAGCGGCTCTCAAGCGTGCCAAGGTTGAGCCGGCTCAGCTCAACGAAGTCATCATGGGCAACGCCCGGCCAGCCGGCGTCGGCCCCAATCCAGCGCGGCAAATCGCCAAGCGCGCCGGCGTGCCGTTTGAAGTACCGGCATTTACCGTCAACAAAGCCTGTGGTTCCAGCTTGCGCGCCATCATCAGCGCGGTGCAAGCGATGAAAAGCGGCGATGCCGAAGTCATCCTCGCCGGCGGCAGCGAGAACATGAGCCGCGTACCGTATCTGCTAACCAAAGCGCGTTGGGGCTATCGCCTCGGCCACGAGAAACTCGTTGACGGCATGTATCAGGACGGTTTTCTCTGCCCGTTGTGCGGCCAGGTTATGGGTGAGACTGCCGAGACTTTGGCGACGCAGTACAAAATCTCCCGCGAAGAGCAGGACCGCTACGCGATGGAGACGCAACATCGCTGTGAGCGCGCCCGCAAAGAAAATCGGTTTGCCGAAGAAATAGTGCCGGTCGAAGTACAAGTTGGAAAGGGCGAAAAGAAAATTGTTACCGCCGATGAGCATCCGCGCGACGGTGTGACGATGGAAAGCCTCGCCAAGCTGCCGCCGGTATTCAAGAAGGACGGCACGGTTCATGCCGGCAACTCTTCGGGAATTGTTGACGGCGCGGCAGCCTTGGTTTTAGCGACCGAAGCTTTTGTAAAGAAAAATAACACGCCGATCATGGCGAGAATTGTTGGTTATACCATCGCCGGCGTTGATCCGGCCATCATGGGCATCGGCCCAGTGCCTGCGGTGCGTACATTGCTGAAAAAGCATAATCTCAAACTTGAGGACATCGATCTCATCGAGCTTAATGAAGCTTTTGCCGCGCAAGTGATTGCCTGCAACCGCGAGCTGCATTTTGACGCGTCAAAATTGAACGTCAATGGCGGCGCCATTGCCATCGGCCATCCCATCGGCGCAACCGGCGCGCGCATTACGGTGACGTTGTTGCACGAGATGCTCAAGCGCAAATCCAAACTCGGCTTGGCGACGTTGTGTGTAAGCGGCGGCTTGGGTATTGCACTTTTGGTTGAAAGAGTGTAAAATGGCGCAACCCTCGGGCGTAGCCCAGACTGCCAGTCTGGACAGAGCCTAAGAGGTGAAGCTAATTGGAGAAATGCAATATGGCAAAGATTCCCGAAGAATGGCATAAATACTTCTGGGAAGTGAAGCCCGAAAAAGTCGATCTTGAGAAACATGCTTGGTATATTATGGGTCGAGTTCTGGAATGGGGCAATTTAGAGGCGGTGCGAAAACTTCGCCGCTATTATGGCGATGAGCGCTTGAAAGAATTTTTGCTTTCCACGAATTCACGGGTTTTGGGCAACAAAACCATGCGTTTTTGGCAGGTCGTTCTAAACTTGAGTCCTGAAGAATGCGAAAGGATATCCTCAATAAGAGGCAAACATCGGCTTTGGCCTTATTGAAAGGCAGTCCCGAAGTCAACAAATTTTACTTGGCGGGTGGAACGGCCTTGGCTCTTCACCTCGGGCATCGCTATTCGAAAGATTTCGACTTTTTTACAGATAAGCAATTTAAAGTTGCAAATCTTCTTCGGGGTTTGCAGCGACGTGGCAAATGTCAGGATATTCGCAAGGATTGGGGAACGCTTTTTCTCGAATTTGACACCATACTTTGCAGCTTTATTTTTTACAAATACCCGCTTCTCGACCCGCCATCACCGACACCGTGGGGATTTGAGATTGTTTCGATGCGAGAAATTGGCGCGATGAAAATCATGGCCATCGGTGATCGTGGCCGGAAACGAGATTTTGTTGATTTGTATTTCATCGCCCGCGATCTGGGAATTGAAAACGTCTGGCAGGATTTCGAGACAAAGTACGCCGGCACCGGTTACGATTCCTACCATTTTTTACGCGCCCTAACGTACTTTGCTGATGCCGAAACTGACGACATGCCAGATATGATTAGCAAAATTACTTGGAAAGAAGTTACAAAGTTTTTTGAAAAAGAAGTGAGAAAAATCGTGCTATGACCTACCAATTCCTCCAACTCGAAAAACAAAACGCCGTCGGCATACTCCGCTTCAATCGCCCGGAGCGGCTGAATGCCTTTGATGGCGTGATGGTGCAGGAAGTGCCGGTGGCGCTGCGCGAGCTGCTCGACGACGAGAGCGTGCGTGTGGTCGTTATCACCGGCAATGGCAAAGGCTTTTGCGCCGGGGCCGATGTCAATTTTCTCATGGAACTCGCTGCTGCCAAAGACATTGCGCGCGGCAAAGTTTTGGTATCGACCGGCAGCGAGATTGTTGAAATGATTCACGCGGCGGAGAAGCCGGTGATCGCGGCGGTCAACGGCCCGGCGGCGGGAGGCGGCGCTGGCATCGCGCTCGCGTGCGACATTCGCATTATGGCGCAATCGGCGAGCATCGGCTTTACTTTCAGTCGCATCGGTTTGCATCCTGATCTGGGCTGCACGTATTTTTTGCCGCGTCTCGTCGGCCCGGCCAAAGCCGCGGAGCTTTTTATGACCGGCGAGATGGTCGCCGCTGAGGAGGCGCTGCGGCTGGGCATGGTCAATCACATCGTTCCGGACGGCGAGTTGATGCCGACCGCTCTCAAGCTCGCCGAAACGATTGCCGAAAAATCGCCGCTGGCTTTGCGGCTCATGAAAAAAGGCCTGCATCAAACTTTCGAACAGCCGCTGGATGCGATGCTGAAGTACGAAATCTACGCGCAGCGCTTGTGTTTTGAGTCGAAAGAAGCGGCAGAGGCGCTGCAGAAATTTTTGGCGGCGCGCAAAAAATAGTTCATCGGACAGCCCGCGAAACACGCGAAATACACTAAAATTTTTAGCGTTTTTCGTGTGTTTAGTGGGCTAAATAAAAATGCGTGATAAGACTATGATTGATTTCTCCCTCTCCGAAGACCAAAAGCAATTCCGTGATCTCGCCCACGAATTCGCCCAAAATGAAATTCTGCCAATTGCCGCGCAACTCGACGAGCAGGAAAAATTTCCCGCCGAGGTTTGCCGCAAAGGCTGGGAGCTCGGGTTGATGAACGTGCACGTGCCGAAAGAGTACGGCGGCCTTGGACTCGGCGTGCTCGAAGAATGCCTCATTGCCGAGGAAATCGGCTGGGGCTGCACCGGCGTCGGCACCACGATGATTTGCAACACCCTGGCGATCGCGCCGGTGATCGTCGCGGGCAACGATGATCAAAAAAAGCGCTTCCTCACGCCGCTCATCGAAGAGTTTTCGTTTTGCGCTTATTGCGTTACCGAGCCTGGCGCCGGCAGTGATGTGCAAGCTTTGCAATCCACCGCGAAAAAAGCCGGCAATGATTACGTGCTCAACGGCCAAAAAATGTGGATCACCAACGCCGGCCATGCCAAGTGGTTTTTTGTTTTGGCTTACACGGATCAAGCGAAAGGCTACAAAGGCCTCAGCGGTTTTCTTGTTCCGGCGGATTCGCCCGGCGTGAAACTCGGCAAGCACGAGCCCAAGCTGGGCCAGCGCTGCTCGGACACCCGCGGCGTTTCATTTGAGGATGTAAAAATTCCGGCGGCGAACCTGCTCGGCAAAGAAGGGGACGGCTGGAAGGCGGCGATGGGCGCGTTCGATCACTCACGGCCGGTGGTGGCCGCGCTGGCCGTCGGACTCGCGCGCTCGGCTATGGAACATGCCGCCAATTACGCCAAAGAACGCAAAACTTTCGGCGTGCCTATTGCCGCTCACGAAGGCATCAGCTTCATGATCGCCGACATGGCTAAAGACATCGAAGCCGCGCGCTTGCTCACCTGGCTGGCGGCTTGGACGATTGATCAGGGCAAGCGCAACACGTTACAAGCGGCGTATGCCAAATGCCACGCGGCGGATACGGCGATGCGCGTCGCCACCGATGCCGTGCAAGTTTTTGGCGGCTACGGCTTCTCGCGCGATTATCCCGTTGAGAAACTTATGCGTGATGCGAAAATTTTTCAGATTTATGAAGGCACGAGCCAGATTCAGCGCTTGATTATTGCCAAGGAAATTTTTGAGCGGAGTTAAGGTTTTTTGTTGAATTTGATTTCCCAGGAAGTTTCCAGGAATTTCCCCAAACTTGCAGCTTCTGCTGCGATCTTGGCTTGAATCGTTTTGGAGAATTTTTCAAACGGAACGATTTCCAAAAGCCAGTTCTTTCCTCGACGCTGGTAAGACCAAATCCCGATGACTCTCCCATCGAGCAAAACCACCGGCGATATCCAGCCTTGATTGCGATAAACCCGCTTGTAGTGGGATGCATCCACCAAATGATTTTTATCCGCGTGACCCAGCAGATAGGCATCAAAATGGGGAAGCAACCGCAGAATTTGTTCATCAATCTTGCTATCGAGTAACTCATCATAATCTTCGCGGAGAATGAATCTTTTCTCATCCTCGCCATAGACTTCAATCAATTCAGTTTGTTGAGATATCCAAACTTCCTTCGCTTCCGGCATCGGCAAGCCCATCCATTTGGCAAAATCCTGAAGCGTCGCCGGACCATACGCTCGCAGATAGCGGCGCAACAGGATTTGTTTTGCCTCGGCTTCCGCAACGGCCTTTTGTTTGGACAGCCAGCGATCGGCGAGGACAAAAGTCGCTTTGTTGTCTCGTTCGGGGCCGTAACAAATCAATCCCTCGACGAGAGCCGGCCGGAAGAGCTGAATATTCCACGCAAGTTTCATATAGGCCGAGAGCTTTTTTCCGACTTTCGGCAGAATTTGTTCCGTCAATTCGCGTTGCGGCATGGGGCCGCCGCGCAGCGCGTCGACGATGGCGGCGTTGATCACTTCGACTTCTTTCGGCGCAATGCCGAACCTCGACATGATTCGCCACAGCGCGGCCATTCGGCTCTTTCGCAACGCCGAGATATAAATGGAAAAATCCGCCGCGGGAATCACATGCAGCGTTTGGCGCATGCAGGAGGTTTTGACCAGCGAGCGGTTTTCCCACAAGGCGGCGTGAATGCTGGCGCGGGTGAGATCGTGCCGCCGCGCCCACAAAGCAATCTCCGCCGCCGCCATCAATTGCGCTTGCACGCCGCAAATGTTCCGGCAAATGGCGACGAGGTCAGCCGGTTTTCGATCGGCAAAGTGGTGCCGCCGCAAACCGAAGGCGTAAATTTGAAACCATTTTAAATGATGTTTCATTGACGCGTCAAGTTGATCATGAAATCTCAATATTGGCAAACACGATCGCATTCGACTCGCCCCAGGCAATCTGCTGTCCGAACTTCGGTTTGAACTCGGTTTGATACGGCGCGCATGTCCACGTCGGCGCGGCGCCCATGCTTTGATACGCGAGCATTTGCCGGTGGGCTTTGGCCGCCCAATCCGGCGGCACCGCCCACTCGCGCCAGTGATGCTCGTCCAAACCGCTCACGTTGAGCGTCGTCGGCACCGCGACTTTCGCGCCCAAGCTCGCCAATCGCTCGGCGTATTCCAAACCGGCCTCGCCGATGTACACCGTGCTGTAGATATGCGCGCCTTCAATGTCGAGCAATTCTTTCGCGCCGGCCACTTCGGCCATGCGGATCAGAATGGACATCGCCATCTTCGTCGCCGGCCCGTACTCGCCGTTGCGCATGGCCTAGTCGCGCGGAGTGAGGGTGAGAGGCATGAAGTGTTAAGTCTTAATTTAGTCTCTAACAAGTAAAATGTATGCAAAAAAAGCAAAGATTTTTTAACACGGAGTAAACAGAGATTAAAAAGCTAAAGAGAATTTCCCAATCATTGCCTTCTCTGTTTGCTCTGTTTTCTCCTGTTAATCTTTTTGGTTGCGGCTCGTCCGCGTTGTGTTTTAAATAATTATAAAAATGCTTGCATTTTTATGTTAAATGTGTCATATTAAGCCGGAAGCTGACGACGGCGCAAAAAACCGGCGCCAGCTTTTTGACCGCTAAACCCGACAAAACGCGGCACCCCTCGCACTGAACAGCATGGTCGGGCTTATGCAAAAACTGAAAACATGCGGCTCGAAGCAACAATCAGAATCAGCGTGAAAAGCAATGAAACCGGCGAACGCCACAAAATCGAGCTGGTACGGTTTCCGTTTTCATCGAGGAAATATATGCTGCGATTTGACGGCAAGCTCTCCTCCAAAGTCCACGAAGCGTCATTGACCCAAGTTTGCGAAAAAATGCGCCAACTCTTGATCATCATGACGAAGAAAAAATCTTGCAGGAAAAATCGCCAATGTGCGCTGTTTTGTCTACAATGAAATTGCTGAGACTTTCGGCGTCCACGAATCATTTATTTACAAACTGTTGCGACAACGACGCGAGACGGGCGATCTTTCTCCATTACCGCACGGCGGTGGAGCCACCGCCAAACTCGATGACGCCCAATTAAATATACTCAACCAGTTGGTCGCCAAGTTTCCAGATGCCACATTAGAGGAATTAAGAAAACTCCTTAAAAAGAAGATACGTGTTAAAGCCAGTGTCAGCATCGTCTGGCGGGGATTGGAAAAATTATCGCAGACACGAAAAAAAAGTCTCGCCTCCCGGCGGAAGCCAATGCAGAAGAGCGCGCCGCCTTTCGGAAAAAGCAAAGGCGACTTGAAGCGCCGAGCCTGATCTTTATTGACGAATTCGCTATCAATACGGCGCTTACACGCACTTATGCTCGTGCCCCCAAAGGCGAGCGTGCAGAAGTGCGCGAACCATTCAATCATGGCGTCAACATTTCGGTTATTAATGCGTTCGGTCTGTGTGGATTGTGTGCCTCGATGATGATTGAAGGGGCGGTGGATCAAGCCGTGTTTGATGTTTACGTCGAGCATTTCTTAGTTCCTAAACTGTGTCCTGGCGATGTAGTGCTGCTGGACAACATTAAATTTCATCATAGCCCATATGCCATCCGCCTGATTGAACAGGCCGGTGCCAGAGTAGAGCATCTGCCAGCTTACTCGCCGGATTTCAATCCGATTGAGCAGTGCATCTCTAAGCTCAAAGCCATTCTGCGTGGCATCAAAGCGAACACGCAACGCAAATTGCGAAGGGCGCTGGCACGAGCTATGGCTCAAGTTACTCTGGAAGATATTCGTGGTTGGTTCAGTCATTATCAAGCAGCCCATGCCATGCGGATGTGTTGGGCTGCCGTAAAAAACCATCTCGTTGTCGACTTGCTGATGTTTCGGCAGTCCCAACCGCCGCCAGATGGCCCAAAACGCATCAATGGTATGTTGCGCGTCGCGTTCGATGAGTGGCTCAATCCCGCAACGCCCAGTGGCCAAATCAACGGTAGTGAGACTGTAAAAACGCGTGGGGCCATGCAAATAACGCGGGCCGACGAAATCCGATTGATGAACCGAAAATGAAAGTCTTCGTAAAAGCAGCGATCGCTGCTTTGTCATTTTTTTCACTTCATCCGACGCACAAGCACGAGCGACTTACTACGTTGCAGCGAATGGCAACGACAACAACGCCGGAACTTCTGCCGCGCAAGCCTGGCAAACCATTAACCGGGCGAATCAGGGCAATTATTTTGCAGGAGATCAGATTTTTTTCGAGGGCGGACAAACATTTAACGGCTCTCTTCAGCTCAATTCCGGCAATGCTCATGGGACGCCGGAAGCGCCGATTACGATTGGCTCCTCCGGCTCGGGCCGGGCAACGATTCAGAGCGGTCTGGGGCACGGACTTTTTGTGCACCACACGGCGGGAATCCGTGTTCGTGATTTGATTTTCATCGGTGCGAGTGTGGGGTGTGCAACTTGTGAAAGTAGCGGAATAGTCTGCTTCAGTGACGCTGATGGTGCCGCTTACGATTACATCGATATTGATAATGTTGAAGCCAGCGGATATCGTGTGGCCGGCATTACCATCGGAAGCCGGCGGACGACGAGCGGTTTTCGAAATGTGAGAATCACAAATGTCGTTGCCCATGATAACGGACACGCTGGCATCATGACGTTTAGTCACGATACGCTGACGTATGCCGTTTCGAATATTTATGTGGCACATTCGGTTACCCATAATAATCATGGATATCCGGAGAGCGCTGTGAGTGGCTGTGGCATCTGGCTGAGCGGGGTGAACGGAGGAATGGTGGAATATTGCACGGCGCATGACAACGGCGGTCGGAATGGAAACCAGCCGGGCGGCGGCCCGATCGGTATCTTCGCTTTTTGGTCAAATAACATCACCTTTCAGTATAATGAATCCTATAACAATAAAACCGGCAATAATACCGATGGCGGAGGCTTTGATTTTGACTGGTGGACGTTCAACTCCGTGATGCAGTATAACTATTCTCACGGAAACGATGGCGCCGGTTTTTTGGTTTGCGGTTGTGTACGCGGCTCGAAGCGCAATAATATTACGGTCCGATATAACCTCAGTGAGAATGATGGACGGAGAAACTTTAATCCGGGCATTTATATCACGGGAGGCCGCCATCAAGAGTTTAAAGATGTCAAGGTTTACAATAATACGGTGTACAACAGTGGCGGGTCGCCGGTTGTTCGCGTCAGTGGTGGCGGATCACCGTATGGAAAAATATCGCTGCGCAACAATATTTTGATCTCCTCCGGCAGTTCAGCTCTTGTGGTTTGCGGTGATCCCCAGGCGGCAGACGATTTATTTTTCAGGGAAATAATTATTGGTCAATCACCGGGAATTATTCGATCCGGTGGGGGATAGATAATTATCGCCTCATCCAAAACTGGTCAAATTCAACCGGCCAGGAAAAGTTGAACGGCAGCGATGCATGGAAATCCGTCAATCCGCTTTTGGCCGATGCCGGCAGTGGAGGAACCATGTATCCAAGCCCAATAACCAATCTGACGGCTTACAGGTTGCAGAGCGGTTCTCCGATGATTGATGCCGGATTAAACTTGAAAGCGCACTTCGGTATCGAGGTCGGTGCGATGGATTTTTATGGCAATCCTATTCCGGCTGGCAATGCTTTTGATATTGGCGCAAACGAAGCCAGTCCTGCCGCAGGAAACAATGAGGGCCACGAAGAGGCGCCGTCGGAATATATTCTTGGTCCAAGTTATCCGAATCCATTTAACACTAAAACGTCAATTCGTTTCTCGCTGCCGCAGCGCGAGCATGTGACGCTGAAAGTCTTTGACGTGAATGGCCGCGAAGTGGCGAGGCTTGTGGAAGGAGTGCTTGATTTCGGCGATCACGCCATTACATTCAATCCGAAAAATTTGCCGAGCGGCGTCTACCTCATCCAGCTCGAGGCCGGGCAATCGGCGCTGACCCGCAAAGTGGTGCTCGCCAAATGAAGCTTGCCTGCGCCTGAGCGCTTTTTATTTTTCGGCAATAAAGAATTCTCCTCCCGCTTTGCCATAGTGCAAATTCAGCGTCAAGCAAATCGAGGCGAGCACGGATTCAATCGGCTTGTTTTGAAATGAGCCGGTGATCGTATTTTGGCCGAGCGTTGGATTTGACATCTTGATCTCGATGTTGTAAACGCGCTGCAATTCGGCGATGACTTCGGTAAGCGGCGTCTGATCGAAAACAATTTTTCCTTCCCTCCATCCGAGCAGATGATCGGCGTCAACCGCGCGCGGCAGCTCGGGCGCGTTCCGGTTTTGACAACGGCTCATTTGGTTTGCGGTCAATTCGACCGCGGTTTCCGGCAGCGCCTCCACAGCGCGAAGCGAGACACGGCCCTCGCGCACGGCCACACGCGTTTGCTCGTTGCGCGCCCAGATGCCGAATTTCGTTCCCAAAACTTTGATTTGCGCATTGCCGGTGTTCACATAAAACGGCCGGTTGTCGTGCATGACTTCAAAATAGGCTTCGCCGGAAAGGTTGACGTAGCGCGCGGAGCCGGAAAAATTTTTGGCAAATTGGATTTCACTGCCGCTATTTAATTGCACCAAAGAACCGTCGGGCAGCTCAAGGCTTTCTTGCTGCGCATTGGCCGTCATCACTTTTTGCAGCGCGCCGGCTTTATACACAAATTGATAGAGAATCGTCGAAGCCGCTAGCAAAAGTACGGCGGCAGCAGCCCAGACATAACGATCGCTCCAGAAAACTTTGCGCGTCGCTTGTTGCGGCTGCTTTTTCAGCGCCAAAATGCTCGCGGGTGATTGTTCCGGCGGGAGGCCAAGCTTGGCGCCCAGTTCCACCCAGGCCTGATCAACATTGGGAACCTTCGGCAGCTTCTCTGCCGCACTGCGCCAGACTTTTTCAAACTCGGCAAACACGCGTTGATTCGCCGCCGAAGCCTGCCGCCAGGCTTCGACGCGCGCGCGCTCATCGGCCGTGGCTTCGCCGGAGAAATAGCGCGCGAGCACTTCATCTTGATCGTAATGATTCATGACAGCAACTTAAAGATTGGTAACCAAGGGCATTATGATTTCCGTTTTTAAATGAGATTGAGCGCGCCGGCAGCCAACTGAAACGCTCATTTGATCTGCCGGCACACTCAGGCTAGCACAAGAAAACCGGCGAGTTTACTTAACGGTCAACAAAATTCTATCATCGGTTCCGGCGCTAACCAGAATCTTGCCGAGGTTGGCGTCGGTGATTTCATTGAGATTGCCCTGCGCCAGATGCACGCTGAACGCTTTCGCATTGGATTGGCTCAACAAATCTTGCAAAGTTTGCGCTGCAATCGTGAAGCTGCCATCAGCCGCATCGACGGGTTGGAAAATTGGTTGCACCGGCTGACCGCCGCCGAAACGTCCGCGTTTCATCGCCGGCGCCAGCACCAACACCATGTTGTTTGCATTCGCATCGCCATCCCACGTCACGGTCAGATCTTGCGTCGCATCAATTTCTTGTTTATCCGTGAGACCGGTGATCTTCACCAACGCGGCGGGCGCTTGAATAGCCAGATTCATTGCCGCGACTTTGTCCGAACCGGAGACGTCAAACTGATACGTGCCACTGGCCACAAACGGGATATTGACCATGACAGGCTTGTCGCCGTTCGGCCCGCCGAATCCACCACGGCCGCCGCCCTTCGGCCCGCCCAAGCCACCGTTCGGTCCGTTCATCCCGCCATGCGGTCCGCGTTTGCCGCCATGCGGCTTGCCGAACATGCCATAACGCACGCCGAACAAAGTATTCTCGAACTTGGAAAGGTCAAACTTATCCTGGCCGCTCAAAACCGCTACCGATCCCATATCCAAACCCAACGCGCTGCGATCGCGCAGCGTCGTGGGCTTTTCATACGCGACCGCCGAGGCGTGTCCTTTCACCGTGGCGTCACTTTCAAAACGTTGGGGCGGCTCGCTCCAACGCAACACAAAAAAAGGCGTTGGCGATATCGGCATTCACGCCGGCGGATTTGAGAATACCGGTTTCGCTTTCCAGCGCCGAGATTTCAAAACTTTCTTCAAGCGCCAACGAATCGTCTACAGCTTGTGGTCCATTCAAAGACTCGCACGCCGCAAAAATTCCCGCGCCGGCGAGCAGGGAGACCCAAAGATGCTTCTTCATTGAAAATACCTCCTGGTAGTTGATTTTTACAACATGTCGTGAACTTGATTTCCACAGCACATTCAAGCTTCGCCGCAAGCCATGACCTAGGATTCGTGACTCGCCGGCTCTTTTTGATTGCGCTGTCTGTAATCTAATACGAAGCATGCTGCAAAAACCCTATCAGGCATCGCCTCTTTTTTTCCGTAACCCTGATCATTGAAAATTTTTAATTTTCAATTTGCAATAGGCAGCAAAAATAACAAGCAAATTAAAAACGGCGCCAATGTCTCCCGCAAAATCGCCAGCCCCTTGCTCATCCTCGCTTCGACCGTCTTGACGGAAATATCCAGCATCGCCGCGATTTCCGAATATTTGAGGCCATCGAATCGGTTCATCATGAAGACCAACCGCAACGGCTCCGGAAGCGCCGCGATGGCGGCCTGAATTTTTTCATTGAGTTCGAAATTCTCTTCCGCAGAATACGCCGGCTCGCTGGCGGGATGATCTTCGAGATAATCCGGTTTGTGCACATTTTGCCGGCGGTGATCGATGACGAGATTGTGGCCGATGCGATACAGATACGATTTGACGGATTGCTGCGGATCGAGATTCGCGCGATTTTTCCACAGGCGGCTGAAAACTTCTTGCAGTAAATCCTTCGCCAGCTCTTCGTCGCTGGTTTGCCGCCACAGGAAACGGAACAGCGCTTCAAAATAGCGATAATAGAGCGCTTTGAACGCGAGGTGATCGGAAGCTTTGACCGCTGCCGTTAATTCGGTATCAGGGGTGTTGGCGGAAAAATTTTTCATTAAATCAATCTAATTTATTTTTCCCATACCCGCAACTGATAACTTTATTTTCATCCGAAAAAATTTTCCAACTTTTCCCAAATCACTTCGTCTAAACAGATGAAAAGCAAACAAAGGAGCCGGTTCGGAAATTCCGAGCCGTTCCGGAGTCGCAAACAACTTCTATCAAATAATAAAGGAGATTACCCATGAACCGCTTTTCTTTATCTTTAGTCGCCGGCTGTGCGGCCATCGTGCTGATGGCCGGCCTGGCGATGGCTCAGCCCCGCGGCGGCATGATGCAACGCGCCGAAGGCGAACGGATGCGCAAACCCATGTGGGAACAGCTTGGCCTGACCGACCAGCAGAAAGAACAAATTCGCCAGACCATGCTGAACACCCGCAAGAAAAACATCGACGTCGAGGCCAAACAAAAGCTCGCTCGTATCGAGTTGCATGAGCTGATGGCCGCCGACGCGCCGGATCAGAACAAAATCAATGCGAAGATCAGCGAGTTGAGCAAGGCGCACGAAACTTTGATGCGTAATCGAATTGAGTCGATGTTGGCCGTTCAAAAAGTGCTGACCCCCGAGCAACGCCAAAAGGCGAAAGAGCTGCGACCGAACATGCGGCAGCGCCGCGGCGGCTTTGATAAATTTCGTGGCCGTCCCGGCATGATGAGACGCGGCGGTTTCGAAAATGGGCCAGGCTTTGATATGCCGTTTGATGAGCCGGAATTTGATGAAGAACTCTGAGTCGTCGCTCATCCTGCAATGAGAGGCTTTTTACGGCTCAGAATCTCAATATAAATCACGTGGGTTGCTTCGCCAATGGAAGAAAGGCGAGGCAACCCATGTTTATTTAAATTAGGGAAAAGATGATAGGGCATTTTCCACGCGATACGTATTAAATTAAAAGACACCGCGAGAGGCGCAGTTCGAAGAACGCGCAATGAAATCAACGAACCTTCTCCAAGGAAGAGAGAACACAACATGAAACACAAAAACCGTTTTTCCATTCTTGAGATGTCGCTTTTTGCATCTTGGCCGCCGCTCGCGTTATTGATTCTGCTCCTGGCATCCTCAGTTTCGGCACAAGTCGGCTACTACTTCGGCCAAAACAAAGTGCTCTACAAGGATTTCGACTGGGCGGTTTTTCGCACCGAGCATTTCGATGTGCATTATTACCCCGAAGAAAAACAGGCGGCGCTGGATGCGGCGCGGATGGCGGAGCGCGGTTATGATTATTTGAGCGCAGTGCTGGATCATCAAATCAAGGAAAGAATCCCACTCCTGCTCTACGCCTCTCTCAATGATTTTCAGCAAACCAATGTCATTTCCGATCTGCTCGATCAAGGCACGCGCGGCGTGACCGAGAGTCTCAAGAAACGCGTCGTGCTGCCCATCACCGGTTCGTATCGCGAGTTCAATCATGTGCTGGTTCACGAGTTGGTGCATGCCTTTCAGTATGATATCATGCAGAACAGCCAATTCAAGAACAGCCGGTTCAACCCGCCGTTATGGTTTGTCGAGGGAATGGCGGAATATCTCTCCGTCGGGATGGACAACACCACGCGGATGTGGGTGCGTGACGGCTTGCTCAACGATAAGCTGCTGACGGTCTCGCAATTGAATAACGCCTACGATATTCGCGTCTACCGCCTGGGCGAATCGCTCTGGCATTACATCGGCGAGACCTACGACAAGAAAATCGTGGGCAATATTTTCAAAAGCGCGGTGAATTTGGGAGAGGTGGATCAGGCGCTCAAAAAACAGCTTGGCTTCGACTCGAAGGAGCTAACCAAACGTTGGCACGAATACGCCCGCAAGTCAACGGTGCCGCAAGATTCAACGCTGCAAACGCCCGAGCAGATTGCCGAGCGCATCACCCACCAACAAGGTTATTACCATCGCCTCAACGTCGCGCCCTCGGTGAGTCCCGATGGCAATCAGATCGCTTATGTCGCCAACAAAAATCTCAATGAAGATATTTTCCTGCTGAGCAAGGACGAGAGC
>Ga0073934_10002852_pt1 | contig 33905 bp, 42 predicted proteins | sample LarsenN4metaG_FD_76834 | JGI IMG/M metagenome (GOLD analysis project Ga0073934, IMG submission 76834) | Hot spring sediment bacterial and archeal communities from British Columbia, Canada, to study Microbial Dark Matter (Phase II) - Larsen... ...
AGCTTGCCCTTGATGTCATTGAGCTGCTTGACCTTGCCGTCAAGCTCCTCGGCGACGGGCTGCATCTCGGCCTTTTTCGCGGTGATTTGCGAGTTGAATTCGTCTTCCTTCTTCTTGAGCTCGTCGATCTTGTGCGAGACTTCCATCATTCCGGTGTGCTTTTCCTGCGAGACCTTCGCGCTCATGCGCACCTTCTCGTGCGCCTGGTTGGCGATGGCCTTCATCCGGTCGATCTCGCGAGAGAGGGCGCGGAGCTTGTCGGAAACGGCCATCACTTCCTTGGCCGAGTCGAGCTTCTTCTTCATGTCCTTGATGACTTTCATCATCTTGGTTTCCTTCTCGAAGCTCATTGCCTCGGTCTCGATCTTGTAGTTCAGCCGCTCAAGCTCGCGCTTCAGGAACCTCGGGTCTTCCTTCAAACCGGATTTGGCCTGGAGCTCGTCGCGCTTCTTCTGCAGCTCCTTCGCGTCAGAAATCGCATTCTTGATGTCGTCGTTGAGCTTCTCGCGCTCCTCCTTCGACAGCTTGACTTCGCTCGTCATGGTGTCGCGCTCGGAGCGGATGCCCTTGACGTTCTTGATGAGCTCAGAAATCTCCTTTGAAACGTGGTTGCGCTGGTCGAAGAGCTTTTCTTTCTGTTCGTTCAACTCGTGCAAACGGGTTCGCAGCTTGCGTACTTCCTGGGTAAGCTCATCTGCCTGTTTGTTGAATTGGGTTTTCTCTTCGGGACTCAGCATGCACACTCACAATAGGGTCCGCCTTTCATCCCAAAAAGGGAAAAAATGAAAGGAGGTTTAACCGAAGAGCGCGCTCAGACCAGCTGCAGCTGCTTCTTCGTTCTTCTTTTCGTCTTCTGCGGACTTCTTCTCGTCCTTCTTGCCTTCAGCCTTGTGCTCGCCACCTGCGGCGGGTGCAGCTGCTGCGACGGGCGCGACTGCTGCCTTCTTGACAGCCTCGTCGATGTTGACGCCTTCGAGCGCTGCGACAAGGGCCTTGACGCGGGCTTCGTCAACCTTGGCGCCTGCTGCGTGCAGGACCTTGGTGACGGTGGCTTCGTCAACCTTGTGGCCGGCTTTGTGGATGAGCATGGCCGCGTAGATGTATTCCATGGTCATTACCTCCGATAAACGTTACTGGGTTTCAATCTTCGCCTCGGCCGCGACGGCGCGTGCTTCGCGCGCCGCCTGCTCGACAATCTCTGCTGCGACTGCGTCGGCAAGGAACTTTGATTCCAGTGCGACTGCCTTCGCCTCGCGGAACGCCTTTGCGATGAGCATTTCGCGGTTGTCTGCGGCGAGGAATGCGATTTCGGCAGAGAGGTTGAACGCCTCGCTGGCTGCCGTCATGATGTTCTGGATGAACTCCTTCTCGTCGATGTCCAGAACCTTGCGGTCGTAGATGATGCCCTTCTCGAACACGTGCGTGAGGTTCAGCCCGATTTCCATCGGCTCGATGCCGAGTCGCGTCAGCATTGCAGCGAGCGGCGCCTTGAACTTCTCGCCCTGCTTGATGACGAGGCTGTCCTGCCTGACCGCGACCTTGCCGCCCTCGACGCCGGCCTTGATGCCGACTGCAGCGAGTTCGGAGATGACCGGACCCGGAGCGAACGGCGTCGGTCCTGCGGGGATGACGATGTCGCGGGGCGACTCCTGGCCTGCCTTGGCGGGCGCGGGAGACTTGGACTTCTTGAGGAACTTGTAGAGCGCGAACGGGTTGTCGTTCGTCAGGAGCAATGCGGGCATTCCTCGCAGGAGCGGGATGATCTGCTCGATGTGCGGGACCTTGCCCTTGACTCCTTCGATGGCGATCTTCATCAGCCTGCGCTTGGTCATGAAGAGTTCCGCCTTGCCGCGGAGGCCCTTCTTCAGCTGGCCGAGCTGCGCTGCGGGCAGTCCTTCCATGTTGACGACGCCGATGATGGGGTACTTCTGGAGGAGCGCTTCAAGTTCCTTGACGAGATCCTTCTTGTACCCGGCGACGTGCGCCTTCGGTTTTGCCATGACTGCCTGTGCCATCGTGATTATGCCGCCTCTGCGTCAGCCTTTTTCTTGGACACTCTCTTGCGCTTCGGCTTCTCTTCCCCAGCCTGCTCAGTGGCGTTTGAGGCGTCGTCGTTCTTTTCGACAACTTCTTCCTGCGCCTTCTGTCGCTTGGGCTTGAACTGGTTCGCTTCCGCGAGCTGCTTCTTGCGCAATTCCGCGGATTCGGCCTGTCGCTTCGCGCGCTCTTCCCACTGCTTCTTCAGCTCATCGGCGGTGACGCCGACGGGAATCGGGCGGCTCATCGTGTACTTGATGAGGACGTCCTTGATGTTGTTCTTTTCCTGGGGAAGCGCCTTCATGAGGGCTTCGTAAATCGTGAATGCGTTGTCGAGCAGCTCGGCTTCGGGCGTGTCTTCCTTGCCGATGTTTGCCTTGATGCTCATCTGCGTCTTCGCCGAGAGGCGGACGGTCTTGGAGAACTTGTCAACGACAGGCTTCAGGTTGGCGTTCGGAGGAACGACCGCTCCTGCCTTGGGGTTGGGCATCTTGCCCTTGGGACCGAGCACGCGACCGAAGGTCTTTGCGACCTCGGGCATGATGTTCGCCTGGGCGAGGAAGTAGTCGTATTCGTTGGCCAGCTTCTTCACGAGCTTCTTGTCCTGCGCGTAGCGCGGGAAGTCGTCCGTGGGGATTGCCAAGTCACAGTTCTGCTTGGCGTTCGGAAGGAGTTCCGGGCCGCACAGGCAGGCAATCTTGACCTTCTTTCCGCGCCCGTGGTGGAGCTGGAGATAGAGGTCGACCTGCTGGTCGTTCTTCTTCAGGTCAAGGTTCTTGAGATTGACGATGATGTCGACTGCCTGGGTGAATTTCTTCTTCTCAGAATTCTGCTTGAGCAGTTCCAGTGCGGTCTTGAAGTCTTGTTTTTCCATTCGTGCCCTCCTACACGGGAACCGTGTAGTACTCGGGATGTATTTGCGAGCTAGGAGGGGGTATATAAAGCTTGCCCTCAAGCTTTTCTAAAGCTTGACCAAATTGCTCCTTGTTCCGCCTCCGAGAAACAAGTCATAACTGCTTGCTTCGCAAGCAGGAGTGTAACTTTCTCTTCGGCTTCACAACGTCGCAAACGACTACTTCCCAAACCTTCTGTCCCGATTCTGATACGTAGAAATCGCCGCAACAAGGTCGTCCTTGGTGAATTCGGGCCAGTTGTGTTCGCAGAAGAACAGTTCAGCGTATGAGCCCTGCCAGAGCATGAATCCTGAAATGCGCTGTTCTCCGGACGTTCGGATAATAAGGTCGGGTTCGCTTTCGGTATACAGGTTTTTTTGGAAGACTTCCTCGTTGATTTTGTCGACGGTTATCTTGCCGTCCTGGACCATTTGGGCGACTTTTTTCGTCGCGTCGATGATCTCGGCCCGTCCGCCGTACGCCATCGCGAAGTTGACCGTGTACGGCGCGTTCTCCTGGGTGGCGTCCATCAGCTTGCGCATCGCGTCCTGCACGTCCGCGGGGAACATTTCGATTCGTCCGATGATGGTCACCCGCAGGCCGTCCTTCTTCAGCGCCGCGAGGTTTTCCGGCGTGTAGAGTTCCTGGAATTCCTTCTTGAACAGGGTCATCAGGTAATCGAATTCGTCCTTCGGGCGGTTGAAGTTCTCGATAGAGAATGCGTACAGGGTCAGTTCCTTGACGCCAAGCTCCCTGCACCACGTGAGGACTTCCTTGAGCTTCTTGGCGCCCCACTCGTGGCCTTGCCAGGGCTTCAGCAGGAGCCGTTTCGCGAACCTGCGGTTGCCGTCCATGATGATTCCGACGTGCTTCGGCACGGGGCTCGCGCTCGGCTTCATAGGGGGGATTCCTCCTTGAGCGGCTTAAATATTTTGTTGAACAGCTGTACGAACGTCTCCTGGGGCACGGAAATGCCGGCTTCCAGCATGGCGTTCGCGAGCCTTTGCCCGACTTCCTCCTCGCGCGTTCCCTCACCGACAAAATTCAGCAGCTGGTTGAGCGTGTGGTCGCAGAGGTAGCCTTCGTTCAGCTCCAGTGCGGCATTCTTGGTCTTGTGGCGGATCGCCTTTTCAGAAAGCTTGACGTGGGCGTTGTCCTTCCGGTGGCCCTCGGGCGTCTCGGCAAAACCGTGGTTCTTGAGCGTCCACGCGGCCAAGGCGAGCACGGCGTCAGGATAGGTGTGTGTTGAGATGTCGGGAACGGGGTGCGCCGCTTCAGCAGCGGGCGTGAGAACCTTGCCGAGGTAGGCCTTGACGGTCTGCCTCGACCCCTTTGCCTGCCACGTGTTCTCGACGAGATATGCGTAGCGGTTCCCCTTGATGTTCTTGACGCGGACGAACACGTGGAATCACTTCAGTTCTTTTGCCGCGGTGTCGCGCAGCTTCTCGGACTGCTTGCCGAGGCGCTTCAGTGCGGCGGAGACGAGCTTGCGCGGTTCCGCGCCATCGGTCTCGACGACGAACTTGGGCTTGGCGAGGAGCGGGTGCTCGACGTTGTAGCCGGCAACCTTGATGTGCTCGTCATTCCACAGCTCCTTGGAAAGGGCCGCGGCGAGCGTGTGTGAGTCGCCTTCGATTTCGAAGACGAGCCTGTTCTTTTTCTCCTCGAGAATTTTCACGTTCAATGTCATTTTCAAACCACCTTGCGCTTGCTCTTGATGAAGTATTTAAAAACGTTATGGTGCATAAAGCTGGCTCAGCAGTGCCACGACGACAACGGCTGCCGTTTCGGTGCGCAGCGTCGTTTCGCCCAACGTCGTGATGTGCGCGTCGAACTTCAGCGCTTCCGTCAGCTCGTTCTCGTCGAATCCGCCTTCGGGGCCGATGAGGACGAGCATCCGCGTGCCGTGCAGGTGCGTGAGCCGCTCGCCGTTGCGGTGCGCGAGGATGACGGTGTCGAATTCCTTGCGCCGCTCGAGCACGCCGTGCAGCGTCATCGGCTCGCTTATCGACGGTAATGTCGTGCGTCCGGACTGCTCGCACGCGTTGATCGCCACTTTCCGCAGCCGCGCGACTTTCGTGCTGCCCGGTTCCACGACGGTGCGCTTCGTGATGAGGGGGATGATTGCCTTGACGCCCAGCTCCGTGGCCTTTTCCACGAGCCAATCGCCCCTGCTGCCCTTCGGCCACGCGACCGCGAGGGTGATTTCCGGCCCGATGGGGGGCTTGGGCTCACTTTTTGCCAGAACCTTGACTCCGGTGCCATCCAACTGGCCTTCGTATTCATAGGTGCCGTCAAACAGCTGGACGGTTTCCCCGTCACGCAGGCGCAAGGCCTTGCTATGGCGCACTTGTTCAGGGGAAAGCTTCACGTTTCCCGTTGCGGGGACGTCTTCTGCGTAGAATCGCGGTATGTGTCCTTTTACCATCTAAAACCCACTCTCCAGCTAGTGCCTAATAAAGCTTCCCTTTTTGTTGAGCTTGGCCTGGCGGCAAGGCTTCCGAAGCAGTCTGGCGCTCACTTTTCCTTCACAAACGCCCTCTTTTCGGCCTTTCCTGTTTGTGCTGCGGCCTTGCTTCAAGGAGGCTCTGGGGGCTCATAAAGCTTGCCCTTCACGAATCCTGGCCTTGAAGGCTGCCTCTGAATCGCAAACGGGCAGCTCGCCCGCGGGGTCATTCGGGAACCCTTCGTGGGGTGCTTCCTGCACGCATTTCCCGCATTCCGGCTGCAGGGAACTGCCTTGTGAACTCTCACTTTTCGTACTGGGGGAAGGAATTTTGCCGTACGGAGGAGTTCCTTCGTGGCGCTCGCTGCGCAAAGGGGGTTTTTGGGCCATTTTGGCTCACTTTGAGCCGGTTTTCCAGAGGCCGTTTAAACGCGTTTAAAGCCCCGTAGAAGCGACTTTTACGCCGTATTGAGTCTTTGCCTGAAACAAGCTCAAAATCGAAATTTGGCCTGTTTCTGGCCGTTTTTGATGAGTTAAGCACTAGGTGGGTGGCGTGTTTTCGGGCTCGTCAATGCTTCTTTTCTGGGCCGGATTAGGCACCAATTTTGCACAATTCTTCGTCGGGATTTTGGCAGAAAGTGGGGGTTGTGTTTTTGGCTTAGAAGCCGGGTTTTGGGCCGATTTTCGGGTCTTGTTTTTGCGCGGTTTTTGTGGCTTCAGGTCGCTTGCGGCTTCCCGGGGGCGTGGGGCTTGCGGATCGGCCTCATTCCCAGGATGTTCCCAGGATAGTCCCAGAACGTTCCCAGATTGGGAATGAGAACTGGCTACAAGTGCGTTTAATGAAGCTTTTAGCCTTTTCATATTCCCAGGATAGTCCCAACATAGTCCCAGGACGGTCCTGGGATGGTCCCAGGGAATGAGCTGGGAATGAAAACCTTTTTAAGCCGGCAACCCCCAGCAGTGCCTGCGATGTGGGGTTTTGCATCAAAAGAGGAGATCCAGCAGCTTGAGCAGAATACGAAGCAGTCTTTTGCGAGCGTCCGCGCGGACACCCAGAATGTCTACGACTGGCTGAATTTCCTCTATCGCCAGAACCAGGAACTGCAGCAGTCTATCGACGCGCAGAACGCGCTTTTGCAGCGCACGATGACGCCTGAGCAGGTGCGCCACATCATCGATTCCCACTACTCCTTCGAGCCCATTCTCGAGCGCGTCCGCGCGATGGAAAACCGTATCGAAAACATCGCGAGACTGTCTGGGACTGTTGGGAACATCGAGCGCCAGCAGCACGACGTGTTCGAGCAGCTGAAAAAACTCCATTCCCAGGTTGAGACTCTTGGGAATGACCGTCGACAAACGCATATTTCGCGCGAGCCTGGGAATGTTGGGAATGTCACCGAGCCGCGCTTGGGAACGACGTCCGCGCTGGCCGAAAAAATGGTCAAAATGGCGGTGCGCAACAGCAAGGACATGATCAAGCAAAGCATCCTGAATTTGATCCGGATGCACGGCCAGGTTTCCGGCGTCGCGCTGCGCGAAAGCATCGTGGTCGAGCAGGGCCTGTGCAGCAAGAGTTCCTTCTACCGGATGCTCGAGGAATTGGAAGATTCGGACGAGATTACGGTCGTCGATGAAGGCAAGGAAAAGCGGTATTTCTGGAGCGCCGCCCGGGCGAAAAAACATGCCCGTGATGACTAGAAACTATATTTCCGAGTAGCGAAATCTGCTTTAAGAAGCCAACAGGGCGAAGGGGGTGCCCATGGAGAAAGACAAACAAGAGGTGTTGTTCCGCCGCGAACACCACGACATTCGCGAGAAAATCGACGCCTTCATGGAGCAGGTCCGCGACGAACTGGACGACCATCGCACGGCTCTCAACGAGAACACGAACGAAATCGAGAGCAATTACGAACTTCTGAACCAATTGGCGGTGAAGCTGGACAAGCTCAACGAGCGCCTCGACGAGCTCACGATGCTCGTGAAGCACGGCCGCCCCGAAGCGCCCGCGCAGGACTGGAAGCTCGAGCCTTTGACGGGCCAGGAAAAGGAAGCCTTCTTCGCGCTCTACACGATCACGGAAACGACGCCGTACATCACCTACCACCAGCTCGCCAGGAAACTGGCAACGACCGTGGAGGCCGTTTCCAGGACCATCACGAGCCTGATCGGCAAGGGCGTTCCCGTCGAGAAGAAGTACGCCAACGGCAACGCGTTCCTGGGCCTGGACAAGGCATTCAGGGAAGCGCAGGCCAAGCACAATCTCGTCAAGCTGGACACCAAGCTCACGTACTGGGCCGGCCAGAAGCAGTGATTTCTCGTCGTTAACAGGCTCTCAGGCAGCGAAAATCTCAGGGGCTATTTTGGCGTTGTTTTTGCAGTATTCGAGAACGCAACAAAACTGCTTGGGGCGGGAGATGTTGCGGCAAAGCTGGAGCGGGCCTTACGCGGGTTTGTCGTCAGAAACCAGTTCGGCGGGCTCTTCGGGCTTCATTCCTTGCCGGATTTTTTCGCGCTTGATTTCGTTCTGGAGCGTGTCGACGATCCTGAGGCTCGTGTCGAGATGGTTGCGGATGCTCGCTTCGGCCTTGCGGAATGCGCCTTCAAGGTTCGCGCCGTTGAGCTCGTAGCCCACGACGACCTTGCCGTCCGAGACAAAGCTCGTTTTCTTCAGGATTCCGAGGTCGAGCCAGCGGTGCAAATACTCGTACATCGTCTGCCGCTTGATGCCTGCGACGTTGCCCATCATCTCGACGGGAATCACGGCCTTTTCAGGGGAGCGGTCACGGTTCGCGAGCTTCTTTTTTTCGTACAATTCCAGGAGCAGCTTGTGCATCGCGGCGTTGCCGTCCTTTTTGCGCGGCAGCAGCCCGAACCGTGCGAGCAGCGTCCGGGAGAGTTCCTCGACTGATGCGTCGGGCAATGCTTCTGCGTGTTCGAGTTGGATTTTCAGGTCAATCACCGTCTTTGCTCATTTTTGAATCGCAAGCTTTGTTAAAAACCTTTCGGAAAAATCCCTTCAGGGTGTCGGGGTTACTTTTGAATTAAAACTTTTAAGCAAAGCGTAAAAGTTCTAGAGGTGGTGCTTGGAAGGGGGTCAAACCGGGCTCTGTTTCCTAGTCAGAACGCGTTTAGGAGCCATTAGGGCCGACTTTTTGCCAAAAAGGTATCAAACCATTGGTCGGGTGAGGTTGGTGAGGTGATTTTTGGCCAGATTTTGCCCCGGATTCGCGAAGTCGGGATTTTTCCGACGAAATTTCGCAACCTCCCAATCGCTCAATGAGGCAAAAACTTGCGCAGTCCCGGAAAATCCCAACGGTGTCGTGGTTTTTCCTGACTTTCTTTTGTTATCCCGACCGACGGGGTCACGGGGTGCTGCGCGCAGCACCCGGGTTCCGTGCCAAAACTTCCCGACTCTTGCACAAATGAAGGAATTTCGGGATTATTCCTGACAACTATTTTGAAGTTGCGCTGCGTCGTTATTTATTTGCAAGTGCCTAAGAAAAAGCGGGGTGAAACTTCCGCAATTTTGGGCAGCGTCCGGGTCGTGGTTGGGCCTGGTGGTTTTGCGATTTTTGCGCGTTTGTGCGGCTTTTGGCGCGAGAATTTTTCTTTCGTGCGGGATTTTTCCGTCGGTAAAAAATCTCCTGCGGGAACCCTGTTTTTGCGCGTTCTGTGCGATCGCGCGCGAATGGCTGCGTTGCGGAATTTTGTGCGGGTGTCACGAACTGGCGAATCAATTTTTTGTTTTGCGAATGATTTTTTGCAGAAAACGTACCTAAGAAATCGTGACAAATTCGCTTAAAAGAATTTCTTAAGTGTAACAATTATTCTTCTTTGGTTCTTTTGTACTTTCTAGTTTTTGGTTAGTTAGTTTGTGATATGTTTGTTTCTTTTTTGATTATGAGAAATATATTTTCTAAAAATATTTTATTATATGGAAAAATTACAACGCCGAATAAAGGGTATGTATGAAAAGTGAGAGTTCCGTGAGTGAGTTGCGCAAAACAAGTACGGCCTCAAACCTGTCGGGAAGCGTTCGTGAAGGGGGCTGCAGGAGGCGGCTGCGCGTTAGGGTGGGCCGTTGGAGGTGCGGCAGGGTGGGCTTTGCCCGATTGGTCTGTCGATCGAGTTCAGAAGGCGGCCTGAAGGCCAAAGAAGAGTTAGGCACTACGGCGAGGGGTGCCTTTTGGTGGGGGGCCTGCGTCGGAAAGTGAGTGTTTTGCCTTGTTTGAGCTCCTGAACGGCGTTAATGATAAAATAGGCCATTTCCTGGCTGTCGTAGCGGTGCCTGCCATCCAGGCTCAGGTAGAACTCGTTGGGCATCCCTTCGACCGTGACGAGGGGAAGTGCCGGAACGTGGTGTCCTTTCCCTTGCGGGCTTCCGGAGGAAAGACTTCCGCGCGCTCATGCAGCTCGCAATTGCGGCGTTTGTCGTCGTAACAATCCTGGAGGTATTGTTCGAGCTTCGCGGGCGGCATCTCGTTGATTTTCTTGGCGTCGCGATGGTGGCGGTAAATGTTGTAGGTCACGCGCGCGACATCCTCGACGACAGCCGTGCTTGCCCGGGCCGGGACGTCCTCGGCGCGCAGGAAGGGCTGGACCTTGTGGCGGTAGTATTCGTGCTGGTCGAAAAGCACGTTCATGGCCTTGAGCGATTCCTCAAGCCGAAGGTAGAATTCGGTCTTTGCGATTTCCATAGGCCTCCGTCTTCACTCACGGAAGCATTACGAGATGTAGCTGAGATTCTTCTTCTCGCTGTCTTCTTGGGCGGCGCTCTGCTTTTGCAGCAGCCCCTTGATTTTGCTCTCGAATTCTTCCGCCTGCTTCAGCAGGGGCCGGTAGTCGACTTCGAGCCCGAGGTACTTGTCGAGCACCTCGATGACCTTGGCCGCAGATTTCGAGTCGGGCAGGTTCGTGTGGGTTTCCGAGAATATTGCGGTGAGCGGGAGCTTGGTTTTGAGCAAAAGTGAACTCGTGACGCCGATGATGATGCCTTCCTTCAGCTGCTCGACGCCGGCCTTCTCGAGGACTTTGGAGTTCTTCGGTTCGGAGGAGTAGTAGAAGGCGCGCTGGGTGTCCTGGCGCTGCGAGCCGACGCCTTCGATGGCGATGAGCTCTTTCGCGCCGACCTGCTTGCACACGTCGAGAACGGCATCCGCGGCCAGCCATTCGATGCCTTGCGCGCTTGCGATGCTGTGGACGATGACGAGATTATACTTCTTGCTGTAGTAGATGCCGACGGGGTCGACGATTTTTCCCTCGTGCATCGCCATCGTTGCGGGCAGCTCCTCGAAGTAGTGTCTGCCGATGCGTTCGCACTGGAGGTGGTCGATGAGGAAGCCGGTCGCGATCGTTCCGACGAGCCCGAAGCCGGGGAATCCTTCGACGACAATCGCGCCTTTTGGTTTTTGCGTCAGTTCCATATCTCCTCTTTGTGGCTTTTAAACGGGTGCCGGGGCTTAAATAGCTTTTGTTTGCCGAGTCTGCTTAGGTTGTAGTCACTAGTAAGTAGCAATAAAATAGAAAGCTTTATATACACTGGCCCGTACCTTCCCTCAAGTATGACAACGACCCGTTACCAAAAAGAGCCTGAAGGGTATGAAGGCATCAGCCACCAGATCGACGAGCTCCGCCGGAGAATCATCGCCACGACCGGCCTGAAGGCTGCCGACCTGAAGGATATGAGCCATTCTGAAGTCATTGACACGTTCCGCAAATACGCAAGCACGCAGCTCGACCGCGTTTCCAAAAATCTCTCGGACATCGACGCGCACGTCAAGCAGTTCGACCCTACGGCATACAAGAAGCCGCTGGACGACATCCGCCACGTCAAGGATTACATCCAGCGCAAAATCACGCAGGGCCACAAGGACCAGAAGCAGTGCGACGCAGAAAAGGCCGAACTCGAGGCCGCCAAGGCATCGCTTGACGAAAAGGTCAAGGGACTCACCGAACGCGTTGAGGACCTTACGGAACAGGTCGACACCGAAGGCAAGGACCGCGAGAAGCTCTTCAACGAGCAGCAGAAGTTCCTCAAGTTCTATAACGGGTGGGTTGTCGGCACGGAAGAAGCGGCAAAACGCCATCAGGTCAGCTCGCAGAACTACGCGGCCCGCAAGAAGGATGAGAAAGTCTACAAGGACCTCACCAGCCTGCCGCAGGTCGAGGAAGACCTCAAGAAGAACGACGTTCCCGGCCTTATCCAGAAAGTCAGGACGTACCTTATCAACGAAGCCGGTCGCGGAAGGTCCGTCATCGCTGACGTGAAGAACCTCGATGACGTGTACAAGGTCATTCAGTATCTCGATAACACCATCAACGCCGCTCTTGACGAAAAGGAGCAGCTCGAAAAGTCCAACGACAAGGCAACCACGCGGATTGGTCCGCTGGAAGGCCAGGTCAAGACGTACGAAAAGGAAAATGAACAGCTCAAGGCGGAAATCGACGCCTTGAGGAGCACCCGCAAGGCCGCCGACGCCTCGTTCGGCAAGAGCATCAAGGAGCTGAAGCAGGAAAGCCAAGGCATCGAAAAGAAACTGCACGAGAAGGAAGCACAGTACAACTTGCTTCTCGAACAGACGCGCTTCCTGTGGGGCTACCTGCGCAACATCGGCCGCAAGGTCGAGAAGCCCTTCGAGGAAAAGATGGGTGACTACACCCGCAAGTCTTTGGAAAAGCAGCTTGACAGTGTGCTCACCGCGCTCACGGACCTCCGTGACCACGCGAAAGCCGCTCCCGAAGTCCCCAAGATGGAGAAGGAAATCGAGCGCCTCAAGTCCCAGAAGGACGCGCTCGCTTCCGAAAAAACGGCGCTCGGGCAGCAGAAGAGCGCGCTCGACGCGCAGTATGATTCAATGGTCAAGGCAGTCCGCCACCTCGGCTACAACGGCGATGTCACGGACTTCAAGGCGCTGGACGACTTCATGCGCGAGCAGAATAAGAGCTACGATGCCCTGCGGTCGGAACACAAGACCCTGCAGGACGAGAAGGCATCTGCCATCAAGTCCGCACAGGCATACTTCCTTTCAAAAGGGATGACTGAAGAAGCCGTTAAGACCATCACGCAGTGGGCGAGCGTCATGACGAGATACGAAAACATGATCCGCAACCGTGACGAGCAAATCCACGAAAAGGACGTCGCCATCAAGAACCACAACGCAGTGGTCAAGGGCCACATTGACGACAAGGTCGAACTGACCCTGAAACTCGACGCTGTCGAGAGGCAGCGCGACACGCTTGACGCGTTCGCCGTCAATTACGAGAAAAACATCAAGCCCGAGCACGAGAAGCTCAAGCAGGACTACGAGATTACGCTTGGCGCGTTCAAGCACGAGCACCTCAAGCACCTGGACACGGACCGCGCGCTCTCACAGGAACGCAAGAAGTCCGCGTCGCTGGAGCAGAAGCTCGGCTTCGTTCAGTCCGACCCGGTCGTGCAGTCGTTCGCGCGCGCCTATGAGCGCAACGTGACGCCGCTCGACACGCCGGAAGACGTAAGGCGCCTCGTTGAGAAATCGGTGTACGTCGTTTCGCAGTCAAAGATGACGCCGGAACAGGCATTGGAAGTCGTCAACGCGCTCACGGACATCCACGGCGCAGGCTCGCTGGAGACGGTCCACGATGAGGCATTGCTGATTTTCCAGCGGTGGGACCCGGCAAAGCTGCCGTTCAGCAAGCTGATGAAGAAGCTCCAGAACACGCGCAACCCTGAGCACAAGCTCGTTGCGAGCACGGTTCTGGCTTAAGCCCTGAGTTCGGTCTTCCAGCGTTTGTAAACCCGTAACGCGTTGCCCTGCCCGCCGAACCACTTCTTGATTTCGTCCAGAAGCCGCTTCCGGTCGGCCGCGTCAACATCCTGCGCGTAGCGCATTTCCGCCGCCCTTCGTGCCATCTGCGCGACCGCGTTGGTGTCGCTTGCGAGGTCCTTGAGGATGTTCGGGGGGACGTGTTCTTTCAGGTTTTCGATGGTGGTCTTGTCCGCGAGCAGCGTGAGCTCGTCCGCAAGCTGGTGGAGGTACGTGCGGAGCCTGCTGCGGTTCTGAATCATGTGGTTCCAGTCCGCGTTCTCGATTTCGCCGACGATGCGGTTCAAGGAGCGCGCGACGTGGTGAACGGTCTCCTTCGCGGCCGCGAGGTGGCGGACGCTGAAGTCCTGGTATTTCTGCTTGACCTTGTCGACAATCCAGTTCTTCTTGGGCTCTGAAGGCTCTTCCGAATCTTCCTTTTCCTCTTTCGCGCTTGGGTTGATGCTCTTGTAGCCGTAATAGAATATGTATCCGAGCGCAACAAGGTTCAATACGGCCATTCCCCAGCCGACGTAGCCGATATCCGCCCCGAAGCCCACGCCGTTGATGTAGCCGATCCACGTGATGAGCCAGAGGATGAGGGCGATGACGTAATAGTGGCGCTCCTCGACAGGTTTGTCCTTCTCGTGCGTGAGCTTGCGCGTGAGGAACATCAAGCCGATGACGGGGGCGATGTAGAACAGCAGGCCGACAAAGCCGAGGCTGCCGAACAGCGCCATAACGAATGCGTCGGACAGCGGCGCAATCATGGCCACGGCGATTGCGATGGACAGGATGGTGCGTGCGCCGTTGTTGAAAAGGTCTTTCTTGAGGCTGAAGACCGTATAAAGGAGCGTGAACGCGATGACGGTGAGCAGCACCTTCATCCAGACGGGCTGGCCGATGTTGCCGAAAATGCCGGCGAAGACGCTTTCGAACAGCCCGCCCGCCACGCCCAATGCGCCGAGCGCTTCCTGCGCATAGGCTGCGGGCAGTGCCGCGAGCGCCGTTGCCGTCATCACCGCTTTTTTGAGATGCATGGGTGTGCCTTTGCTTTTGGTTATTTAATGCTTACTTGCCGGCCAGCTTCTGGGCCTCGGCCTTCTGCGTTTCAGCCGTCGCGAGTTCGGTCTCGAACACCGCGATGGACTGCTTGAGCGCGGGCAGGAGCTGCTTGTAGAGCCGGTTGACTTCGCTGAACGCCGTGGCGATGTCAGTCTTGATGACGTTGGCTGCCTTGCCTTGGTAGTCAAGGTACTGCTGCGCGCCTTCGAGTTCCTTCTTCATCTCGGCGGCCCACGTCTTCTGCATGGCGGTGGCGTCCGCGAGGCGCTGCATCGCAACGGGCAGGACTTCATTCTGCCTGCGCACGAGCGCGGAGCTGAACATCTTGATGTAGCGCGCGAGGATGTCGCCGCGGCGCTGGATGCGCTTTGCCAGCTGTTCGAGCGTCTGGCGTGATTGGGTGTAGTATTGCAGGTGTTTTTCGAGGCGTACCTTGATGCCGTTCAAACCGTCCACCTGGGCGTTGAAGTTCTTGAGGTTCTTCTGGAGGTCCGCGAACTTGGCTGAGAGCGTGGCGTCGTTGAGCGCGCCGACGCGCTTGTCGTACGTGTGGATGCTCGCGAGGCCGGAGGCTTCGCGCTGGAGCGTCTGGACTTCTTCCAGTGCGCGCTTGACCTGCGCTTCCAAGTCCTTGATGCGCTTGATGACTCCGAGAAGGCGTCCGACAGAGCCCTTGGAGTACCTTTCAAGGTCCGTGAGCGCGCGGAGCACGTCGTCGAGGCGCGCCTTCAGTTCCTGCTCGACCGCCTGCTGTTTCTGGGCATCTTCCTGGCGAGCGGCTTCTGCTTTCTGCCGTGCCGCTTCGGCTTCCTGCGCTTTTCGTAATTGTTCGGCGGCGCTTTCGGCGTTCTTCTGCGCGTCCTGGGCCGCCTTGAGCTTGATTTCGTAATCTGCTATGGCTGCTTTTGTGAAGTCATCGTTCTGCTTGATTCCTGCGGTGAGCTGGTCGATGCGCTGGGCAAGTTCCGCAACCTTGCGCTCGGAATCCTGGATTTGCGCCTTCTCGACTTCGGCATCCTTCTTGGCTTCTTCCGTCGCCTTTTGGGCGTCGTCAGCCTTGTCGTTCGCGGCGCCGAGGTCTTTCTCTTCCTTGCGGAACACTTTGTCTATGTCGTTTTCGAACTGCTGGGGCGTCGGGCCGCGGAGGGCCTTGATGACCCAGATGATGGTGCCGATGAGCGCGATTGCCGAAAGCAGGCCTGCGGTTGAGCTGAATGTGGCTGAAAGGTTGTTGCCAGCCATGCTTGAATAGAATACGAACATCAGCGCCCAGATGAACGCGAGGAACCACGACCTTCCGCGGGAGTGCGGGCCCACGACGCTTTTCCAGAGGACGATGAGCAGTGGGACGAACAGGATGATGTTCCAAATCGCGCCCAACGAGTTGAAGAGCGCGTTGATGACATCACGTGGAATCGCCGAAACTGCCGCAATCGAAATCGTGATGGCCAGCACGATGCGCGCGTTCTTGGGAAAGCTCTTGGGCAGGCTGCTCGTGAGAATGACGAGCAGGATGATGCCGAGAATGACCCTGAACCACACGTTGGGGGTGGTCGCGATGCCCGCGAATGCGCCTTGAAAGATGCCGCCGATGAGGCCCATTGCCTGGCCGAGGCCGGCAAGCGCCTGGTTTTGGGCGAGAACAGGGGTCGCAAAGCCAGCTAATAATATAGTGGATAGCGCGAACGGCCTGAAACGCATCGGTTCACCTTTTTGTCCGACAAACAGTTTAGCACTATATAAAGCTTCGTTCTACAAACATTTAAATACGAATGCGGGATATCCTCGATTCAGAAAAGAGGAGAATATGGCAGAACCGCTCGTTATCATCCCCGCGCTCGCGGCAGGAGCCCTGGTCGGCATTTACGAAATGATTCTCGTCCACCGTGACGTTTCCGTTCCTCAACACCGGTTTGGCCACGCGATTCACGCGTTCGTGTTCGCGATGGTGGGGACGTTCATCTCGTTCAACGTTCCTTTCGTGCTTGGATTGATTCCCGCGATTGCGGCCATTCCCGTGCTCGGCACCGTGATCGGCATCCGCATAGCGATTGCCCTGATTATGACCTTGAAGGTGCACGGTGTTTCCGCTGCCCTGAAGACCAAGGGCATGATGACTGCCGGCATGGGCGAAACCTGGACGCACAGCCTCATCATCGGCTGCCTGACCGCGTTCGTGCCGTACCTGTACCCGTTCCTCGCGCCCGTGCTGCCGGCGTGGTTGAAATGAGCAAACTGCCGCAGGAAGTTGTCATTCAAAAACCGGTGAGCACTGGTTTTAAAATTGCGTTTGGATTCCTCCTTTTTTATGCAGTCTTTTTCCTTGCTTTGTGGGTAGTTTTTGGCATTCTTGGTCTTTCTGTGCTTTCCTTTTTGAGATAATCGTTGTCCAGCACGTTCGTCCCAAGCAGTTTTGTCGTGTTCTCTGAATCTTTTAACGCGAGAACGACAATCGTCCCTGAGAGCCTGGCTGCCGGAGACCCTGTTTTTACGGACTACAGCAAGAAGTAAAGTATCACCGGCAGCAGCAAACATCCCATCGCGTGGCTCTTGCCCGTGCCCATCAGCTGCGGGATGAACCCGATGCTCGTGCTTATCAGCAGGATGAGCAGCCCGAGCCAGCCGGAAAACAGCGCAACCAACAGCACGATGAACGCGACAACGCCGATGCACACCATCCGGTAGTTCACCTTTGCGAGAAATCCGGAGAAAATGCGCGTCAGCCAGAGCGTCAGGAGCGTCGCAAGGCCGCCGACAACGAGGCAGACGGCCGTGTAGAACAGCAATTCTCCCAGTGTCACGGATTGAATCAGCTCCAACGCAACCGCCATCGCGCCGTTCCTGGCTTTCTGCAGCGTGTGCATCGTCACCAACGAGATAAGGAAGTTCACGGTGTTGATTCCGCCGACCAATAACAGGTAGCCGATGATGCCGCGGCTCTTGAACAATGCCGTGCTCATGATGGCTGCCTGCGCCGGCCCCAAGCCGGGAAGCAGCGCAATCGTCGCTCCGGCAATCGTTCCCATTGATACCGCGTGTGCCGCTTCTTTTGGAGAGGCGTGCAATTGGTCGGTTGCGCGCTGCAACGGGATTTCGGCGTTCTCGAACAGGCTCAACAGCAGTCCGCTCACGCCGAACAGCCCGGACAACAACGGCAGTAGCGGCTCGTTCAAGGATTCGGTGCCGAGCACAATCAATCCAAGAATGCCTGCCGTTACGAACGTGAACGCGCTCCAGAACTTGTTGTGCGGCCCGCGTTCGCGGTACAACAGCCAAAGGACGATGGCAAGCAGTATCCAGCCGATGGCGTCGCGCAAAACGTCGTATGCTCTCGGAAAAAGCCAGAGAAATGCGGGCGTCAGGAGCACGCCCAGCAGTAGGCAGAGCAGGCTGCCTTCGGTCGTCAATCGAACCGCCTCGTGGCCTTTTCCTTCGAACAATAAGCGGTGCCCGGGCAGCAGCGCAACGGTGTCCGCGTCGGGCGCGCCGAGGAAGATGCTTGGTATGGCGTCGAGGAACGTGTGCGTGATGCTCATCGCGATGATGAACACGACGAGCGTCACCGGGCTCGTGAACGCGAGGAGCGCCGGAGAAACGGCAAGCAGCAGCGTCGCGACGAGGTTGATGTGCACTCCGGGCGTGAGCCCGGTGATGATGCCCGCGAGCGTCCCTGCGAGCAGTGCAAGGACGGCCTCCATCATCTGATGCGCACCTCGGACGCGATGAGGGTCTGGTTGTCCTTGCGGCCTTTCGCGACGACGGTTGCATCTTTCGAGATGTTGACCTTGTCGAAAATCAGCACGTCCGTGTACGTGGCGACGCGCAGGGTCGTGGCGCGTTCGGAATTCCGCACGGAAACGACCTTGCCGGTGATGCTGTCCTGGCGCGCCGTTCCCGTCGCACGTTCAGCGAGCCGCTCGTCGATGCCGAACAGGTCGGAGACGACGTACAGGACGGGCAGCCCGAGCAGGATGCAGCAGAGCGCCACTTTCATCAGCGTTGTTTCGCGCATGCGTGAATGATTGTTCGCGCGTTCAAATGCGTTCGGGCAGATTTTCCGGAAGGTTTCCGGTTTTTCCCCCGCAACTCACTTTAAAGGCGCGAAGCTTCTGCGTCGCATGCGTATAGAATACAGCTCGCACGTGCAGGAAAAAATGCAGTCACGCGCCGTGTTGCTGGTGGAACTGCTCGACACGGTGTTCCTGCCGGACATCATTAGGAAAAGAAAAGGGCAGTATTTTGCGCAGCGCAAGCTCGAGCGCGGCACGCTTCGTGTCGTCTACGAGGCGAGCACAACGCATATAAAGGTCATTACCCTGTATTGGATGTAGTATGGAAATCACCTACGACTCGCACGCGGACGCATTGTACATTCGCCTGAGAAAAGGAAAGTTCGCGCGGAACAAGACGCTCGACCCCGTGACGATTTTCGACCTTGACAAGAAAGGGAACCTGCTCGGGATTGAGCTGCTCAACGCGAGCAAGCGCACATCGGTGAAGCGCTCCCTGCGGGTCAAGCACCTCGCCGGCCCGGTGAAGTCCATCGAAATCAAGGGAATGCCGGAACGCCTTCTTGCATGAAGATTCTTTTCGTCTGCGGTCTCGGGAAGCACCGCAGCAAGACGGCCGCGGAACTGTTCAAGGACCGCTACGAGACGAAATACGCGGGCGTGTTCAGCAGGGACAATCCCGTGACGCTCGAGCTTTTGGAATGGGCGGATGTCGTGGTGACGATGGAGGACGAGCACCGCATCGAAATCCTGCGGAAGTTCCCGAAGCGCGCCAAGCGCATCGTGACGCTGCACGTCTCGGACGTGTTCGGTTTGAATGACCCTGAGCTGAAGGCCATCCTGGAGCCGAAGCTGCAGGAAGCGTTAGGCTCATAATTTCTTTATACCGCAACCCATATAAACCTCCCACGGGGGTTTCAAGCTATGGCAAAAAGAGTGCAGTCTCCTTCGAGCATCAATCTCTTCAAGACGTGCCCGCGCAAGTATTATTATGTCTACGTGAAGGGCTTCGAGCTGCTTCCGAGCATCCACACCGCGCGGGGCCACGTCGCGCACTCGGTGCTGGAGCACTTCTTTGACATCGATGTCACGGGCATCACCAAGGAAAACTGCCACGAGCGCCTGCAGGGCGAAATCCCCGGGCTTTTGGTGAAGTACTGGCAGGAGAACAAGGCCGAATTCGACGGGCTCGGATTGTCCCAGCAGCAGATGCAGTTCTACTTCGAGGAGACGCTCGTGATGCTGTTCAACTGGCTCAACCATTTCGTCGCGCGCGTGCGGAAGCATCCGGAGAATGATTTCGCGAAAGTGTTCAAGACTCTCACGCCCGTGCGCGAGAAGGAATACGTTTCGGAATACTATTCGGTGCGCGGCTTCATCGACGCCATCGAGCACGCCGAGGACGGCGTCATCGTGATGGACTACAAGACGTCCAAGACGCCCGTCATCACGCCCGAATACCGGCTCCAGCTCGCCATTTATTCCCTCTTGTACCAAGAAACGCACGGCGTCCCGCCCCGGAAGGTGGGCGTGTACTTCCTGAAGGACCAGGCGCACTTCCTCAACGTCGACCAGGACCTGATCGATATGGCCAAGAAGGAAATCGAGCTCATCCACAAGGGCACCCAGACGGAAGACATCACGGACTACCCGAAGGCTCCGGACAAGAGCCCGTGCCGGTGGTGCGAGTTCCACGAATTCTGCTGGGGAACGAAAAACGGCAAGTCGCAGTTCCTGGGCATGCCGGGGATGCGGAAGGACGGCAGGAAGTAGTCCACAACGTTTATAAACGCCCGGCATAGCGGAAAGGACGGGGTTTTCAATGGAGAAAAAGCTCTCGTACAAGACAACGGCTGACATCAAGGTCCCTGAGACCATTCTCGAGCAGGTCATCGGCCAGGAGGATGCCGTCGAAATCATCAAGAAGGCGTCTGAGCAGCGGCGTCACGTCCTGCTGATTGGCGAGCCCGGCACGGGCAAGTCGATGCTGGGATTGGCGCTCGCGGAGCTTTTGCCGAAGGAGAAGCTCGTTGACGTTGTCGCGCTTCCCAACCCGAATGACGAAAACCAGCCCGTCATCCGCACCGTTGCCGCTTCGAAGGGCAGGGAGCTCGCGCAGCAGGCGCGGTTGCAGACGCAGAACCTCTTCAAGGGGCAGAACTGGATTCTTCTCATTTTGCTCATCATCTCGCTGATCGTGCCGTGGTGGGTGCGCAGCTACTACCAGAGCGATATCATGTTTGCCGCGTTCTTCCTCGGAGGAATGTTCTTCCTCGCCGCGTACGTGTTCTTCATGAACATGAACAAGCGGCCCGGCATCGTCGGCAACATGCGCATCGAGGTGCCGAAGGTCATCGTTGACAACTACGGCAGGAAGCAGGCGCCGTTCTGGGACGCCACGGGAGCGCACGCGGGCGCGCTTTTGGGAGACGTCCTGCACGACCCGTTCCAGTCCGGCGGTCTCGGGACTCCGGCGCACGAGCGTGTCGTGGCAGGAATGATTCACAAGGCGCATATGGGCGTGCTGTTCGTTGACGAAATCGCCACGCTCGATCCCGCGACCCAGCAGGAGCTCCTCACGGCCGTGCAGGAAGGCAAGTACGCGATTACGGGGCAGTCCGAACGCTCCGCAGGCGCGATGGTCCGAACAGAACCGGTGCCGTGCAACTTCATCCTTGTCGCCGCGGGAAACCTTGAAACCATCCAGAATTTGCATCCCGCGCTGCGCTCGCGTATCCGCGGTTACGGCTACGAAGTATTCATGAAGGAGACCATTCCCGACACGCAGGAGAACCGTGACAAGATTGCCGTGTTCATCGCGCAGGAAGTCATCAAGGACAAGAAGATTCCGCATTTCTCGAAGGCTGCCGTCGACGCGATACTGCAGGAAGCGCGCAGGATGGCCAACCGCAAGGGGCATCTCACCATCAGGTTCAGGGAGCTTGGCGGCCTCGTGCGCGCGTCAGGCGACATCGCCATCAACCAGAAGGCCAAGCTCGTCCAGCCCGAGCACGTCCTGCAGGCGAAGAAAATCGCCAAGACGCTCGAGCACCAGATTGCGGACAAGTTCATCGAGCGCAAGAAGGAGTATGAAGTCATCATTACGGAAGGAAAGGAAGTCGGAAGGGTCAACGGTTTGGCCGTGATCGGTTCGGGCGCGGCGTACTCCGGCATCATTTTGCCGATTGAGGCGGAAGTCACGCCCGGCGGCAAGGAGCGCGAAATCATCGCCACCGGCAAGCTTGGCGACATCGCCAAGGAGGCCGTGAAGAACGTCTCCGCCATCGTCAAGAAGCTCTTCGGCGAGGACATCCGCGAGACAAGCGACATCTACGTGCAGTTCCTGCAGACGTACGAGGGTGTCGAGGGTGATTCCGCGTCGATTGCGGTCGCTACAGCGATTATCTCCGCGCTGAAACAGGTTCCCATCAAGCAGGATTACGCGATGACGGGCTCGCTGTCCGTCCGGGGCGAAGTGCTGCCGATCGGCGGCGTTTCCGCAAAGGTCGACGCTGCCATCGAGGCTGGCATCAAGAACGTCATCGTCCCGAAATCGAACATGCAGGACATCGTCATCGAGCCGTCGCGGATGAAGCTCATCAACATCATTCCTGTCGAGAGCATTTTCCAGGTGCTCAGGGAAGCGATGGACTGGGCCGGCAAGGAAGGAATGCTGAAGAAGATTCAGCCGGCGTAGTTCTTTGAAGGGCGTTACGTCCCCGGCAGTTTTGTCGTGACTTCGTTCATTTCTCAGAAACAAAACGCCACAAACGCCCCTGCGTCCCGGAATGCCTGAGAGCCTGGCGCGGCCGCCCAAGCAGTTTTTTCGCGTTATCGAGTTCTACAATAACGGATGCATCGGAACGGTAGGTGCCTAAGTTTTTATCGACGAGAAATGCCGTTGCTGCTGAGAAATCACTTGCGAGTCGTCACGAAGCTCATCCATAAAGTTTTTAAGTCAGTTCGCAACATAGCGTGTATGCTCAAGAACCCGTTGGACCTCAAGGAGTGTCCTGATTGCGCAAGCCCGAACATCGGCCGTTCCGAGGAACGCGACCAGATTATCTGCAGGGATTGCGGGCTGATTTTCGAGCCGCTCGACCCGGAAACGGAAGAGCAGTTCGAGAAGACGCACGACGTCACCATGGGTGCCGCGAAGTCTCCTGCCAAGGCGAAGGCCAAGCGCAAGAAATAATTTTTCAAAAACAGGGTTTTCTGTAGGGGTAACCGTCCTCGGCTGATTTTACCGCCACGTGACGGGAATATCGTCCACGCGTTCGTACGGAAGGATGTCGATGCTGTCGTTCACCATCTTTCCGCCGTGCTTGAATTCGAGATATCCCTGCCAGGCGATCATCACGCCCTGGTCGCCGCAATACTGCAATGGCACGGGGTGGAAGGTCGCGTTTCTCGCCGTGCACATCGTGTCGAGCATCTGGCAGAGCTTCTTGTTTGCCGCGACGCCGCCGATGAGGATGACCTCGTTCTTTCCGGTGTGTGCCATCGCCCGCTCGGTGACTTCGCAGAGCATCGCGAACGCGGTTTCCTGGATGGAGAAGCACAGGTCTTCAACTTTTGCTCCTGCCTTGAGGAGCTTGCCGACTTTTGTCAGCATTCCCGCGAACGAGACGTCCATTCCCTTGACTGCGTACGGCAGCTCGATGTAGTTTGAGGACTGCTTCGCGAGCTCCTCGATTTTCGGCCCGCCGGGAAAGCCAAGGCCTGCTTCTCGTGCAAATCTGTCCAGGACGTTTCCCAATCCATTGTCCAACGTTTCGCCGAAAATCCGCATTCTCCCGCCGGCGTACGCGATGACCTGCGTGTTCGGGCCGGAAACGTAGAGGTACACGGGATCCTTGGTTTTGGCGAGCAGGTCCCCGATGGTGAGGTGCGCCATGCTGTGGTTCGCACCGACGAGCGGAAGGTTGTGTTCTTTGGCGAGCTGCTTTGCGAACTCCCTGCCGACTTTCAGGATTGCCGAAGTGAGCCCGGGGCCGCGGGAGAACACGATGAGCCCGATGTCTTTCATTGAGAGCTTTGCCTGTGATAATGCGTCCGCGAGGATTTTTTCCTTGACGGCCTCGTGGTGCTTCACGACCTCGTTCGGAATCATCCCGCCGTTTTCGGTGCGGAACATGTCCTTCGCGTTCGCGAGAATCTCGCCTTTGTCCGTGATGATGCCCACGCCGAACGTGTGCGCAGTGGATTCGATGCCGAGGATGTTCATGGCGTGTGCCACCAGTTGTTGCCCGCGTGCAGCTTAGTGCGCGAGAGGCGGTAGTCTTCGGGCGCGCGCAGCACGTACAGGACGTTGTCGTCTTCGGGAAAGATGGCGAGCTGTTCGAGGATGATGTTGAGCGTGCTCCTGATTTTGTTGTAGTAGTGGAACAGGCTGCCCGCGGTCTGCAAGGGGACGACGATGTGGCCGACATCGGGCTTGAGCCAGTTGGCCTGGAGCACGATGCCGTTGTTGCGGTGCCGCGGCGCGGAGTATTCGATTTCGAGCAGGCGGGCTATGGAGGTCTTGCGGTCGTTTTCAATCTGTACGATGAGCCGCTCATCCAGGGCCTTGAACGGGAGCGCGGTCTGCTGGTAGTGCCGGACGATTTCCGGGATGGTCGCCATGCCTGTTTTTCACAGCAAAGGGTTTTTAAACGTTATCCTCGTAACCGCGCGTATGGACAAAGAGGACGTGACGATAGAGATCGCTTCCATCCGGAACGCGCTGTACAAGACGAATCTTCTCGTCGCGATGACGAAGATGGTTGAGCTGCAGAAGATGCTGAAAGCGTGGAGCCTGGACGGCCGCGTCACGCCGCTGCTCAAGGAATTGACGTCGCTCATCCACCACAAGAATCCGGACACGTCCGTGCTGGACGCCAAGCTGAAGGAGCTTGACGCGATGGTGCTGTAGCAACAGTTAAAAACGTCCGCCTCACCGGTTGCCGCATGAAATTCCAGGACTTGATTCTCGCGTGGTATGGCGCGAACAAGCGTGACTTGCCGTGGAGAAAGACGGACGACCCGTACAGGATTCTTGTCTCAGAGATCATGCTGCAGCAGACGCAGGTGGACCGCGTGATTCCGAAGTATCTCGCGTTCCTGGAACAGTTTCCCGGCGTGCGGGCATTGGCCGAGGCAAGGACTTCAGACGTGCTGAAATTATGGTCCGGGCTGGGCTATAACCGGCGCGCGGTCTCGTTGCAGAAGGCCGCGCAAATCGTCAGCCAGCGCGGCTGGCCGGATGAGCTTGCCGTGCTGCCGGGCATCGGCCCGTACACGTCCGCTGCGGTGTCCGCGTTCGCGTTCAACAAGGACGTTCCGGTGGTTGACACGAACATCCGCCGGATTTTCTCGCGGCATTTCTTCGCCGGCAAGGGCATGGCCGAGGCGATTGACGCGAAGGTCGCGGAGCAGATTCCGCATGGAAGGAGTCGCGACTGGAACAACGCCCTGATGGACTTCGGCAGCCTTGTCTGTACTGCGGCAGCTCCTTCCTGTACGGCGTGCCCCGTTCGCGGGTCGTGCGCCGCGTTCAAGGCGGGCACGCACGACTACTTCAGGGCGGCACCGCCGCAGAAGAAGTTCGAGGGCTCCCGCAGGCAGTACCGCGGCAGGGTGCTGAAGCTGTTGACGGAAAAAGAGCGTTTGACGCTCACTGCGCTGAAGAAGGCGTTGGGCAGGCCGCAGGCGTTCGTCGACGGCATCGTGGCAGAACTCGAGAAGGACGGCCTCGTGGTGCGCTCCCCCGAGGGTGTTGCCCTTCCTTAACTGTTGAGCGTCGTTGTCTTCCCTATTTCTTATGCACAACCGTTAAAACCGTTTTTAACCTGTTCCTGCACTATGGCAGACGACAACGACCGTGGCTTCGCGGCGATGGACCCGGACAGGCAGCGCAAAATCGCGAGCAAGGGCGGCAAGGCCGCGCAGGAACAGCGTTCGCCCGAGGAGCGCAGTGAAATCGGCAGGAAGGGCGGCGAGGCTGCCCAGGCCGAACGGACGCCCGAGGAGCGCAGTGAAATCGGCAGGAAGGGCGGCGAGGCGCCGCATTCGAGGCCGCGCGGGTTCGCGGCGATGACCCCTGAAAAGCAGCGCGAAATCGCATCGATGGGCGGCAAGGCCGCGCACGAGCGCGGAACGGCGCACGAATTCACCACCGAGGAAGCGCGCGAAGCCGGCAGGAAAGGCGGGATGGCCCGCACCAAGACGACCGTGACCTACCGGGAGGAGACGGAAAGCACCGACGATACGCGCGAGGGCGGACAGACCCGGGGCACGACCTAGGCCTCGGTGATTTTTTCCTTTCTCAACGTCCACAATCCTTATAACCGCTGTTTCCCCTTACTCAGGTATGGCTTGCAGCACCTGTGGCGGACCCGCGATTTGCAGTCATTGCAAAAACACGGAAGATACATGCACGTGCAGGCGCCGATAAGCCACTTTCTTCAGAACTAAAAGGAGGGATATCTATGGACCCGAATAACCAGAACAATCCGAACAATCAGAAGCGCAAGGAAGACGAGCGCAAGGAAGAGAATCAGGAATCGCAGTAATGAAAGCCACCGAGCTCCTCAAGCGCGATCACCGCGCGGTGCAGGCCCTGTTTGACCAGTACGGGAAAGCGCGGCCTGCCGAGAAGGCGGAGATATTCCGCAGGCTCAAGCAGGAGCTCGACCTTCACACCCGGATCGAGGAGGATGTTTTCTATCCTGCCTTGCACAAGGCGCGCCCGGGCGCGAAAGTCCGCGAAGCTTTGGAGGAGCATCACGTCGTTGACGCGTTGCTCTCCGAGCTCGCGGATCTCTCCATCGGCGAGGTCTTTGACGCCAAGATGAAGGTCTTGCGCGAAAACGTCGAGCACCACGTCAAGGAAGAGGAGCGCGAGATGTTCGAGGACGCCAAGAAATCGTTTTCTCCGACGAAGCTGGAGGAGCTCGGAATGCAGCTTGAGCAGCACCGCAAGCTGCTCGAGAGGAGCCCTATCCCGTGACTTTCCAAACGTCCACGTCCTGGCCGTGTTTTCCCAACGACGCCTCGTAGATGATTTTGGCGACCGTTTCGGGAGGGATTCCCGTGAAGCCCGTCATCCGCGTCGCGGTCATTCCGGGGTTCACGCAGACGATGTTCAGGTCAGGATGTTCTTCCGCGAGGGCTTGTGTGAAGCCGCGGATGCCGAATTTCGTGGCGCAGTAAATCGAGAGGTCCGCGTAGCCGGTCTTGCCGGCGCCCGAGGAGACGTTGACGATGGATTTGGCGTGCGGCAGGCACGCTTTCGTCATCTTGATGAGCCCTTCGAGGTTGGTTCTGAGCTGGTTCTCGACTTCTTCGGCGGTTTGGTCCTTCAGCGGCTTCCAGACCGCGACGCCCGCGTTGTTGATGAGCGTGCCGACGGTGTTGAACTTTTGCAGAACCTTGGCTAGCGCAGCTTTTATGCTCGCGTCATTCCTGACGTCGAGCGGCACGATCATCGCTGCCTTCGCGCCTAATTCCAGACATTTTCTCGCCGTGAGAATGGCGTTTTCCTCATCGTCGAGGTAGGTGAGCGCGACGTGGTGGCGGTTTTTGGCGAATTCAAGTGCGGTGGCGCGCCCGATGCCGTTGCTGCCGCCGGTGATGAGGACGTGCATGGCTTTTCGTGGTTTTCCGTGCTCTTAAAAATTGCGGATGGTTCGTTATCTGGTGTACATAATGCTTATACTTTTGTTTGCTTCAGGGAGGAATATGGACGCGCTGGAATTTTTGAGACGGGAGCACGAGAATATCAAGCAGCTGTTCGCCGATTGGGAGACGGCTAGCGTCGCACGGAAATCCGAGATTCTCGCACGGCTCAGGGGCGAGCTGCAATCGCACACGCAGGCGGAGCGCGAGCTGTTCTATCCGGCACTGCAGGAGGCCATTCCTGAGCTGGTGAAGCATGCGTTGGACGACCACGCGCGCCTGGACCGGATGCTGGACGGGTTGAGCGCGGAGAATATTGATGCCAAGATGGCCGAGCTGCGCACCGAAATCATGGAACACATCAGCGAGGAGGAGACGGATTTCTTCATCACGGCGCAACGCTTGTTGGGCGCGGAACGGCTGGAAGAACTCGGCAGAGAGATGGAAGCGTCGAAATCCCGTGCGGCCGCTTAAACGGCCTTCTGGTAGTGCGGGAGTTCCTTGCGGAGAATCGCGCGCATGTAGACTTGCGGTTCGGCGACGTTCTGGACGTTCTTCGGCTGGTTGTCCTGGAAGTACGTCGCTTCAACGGACATACCCTTCACTTCGAACGTGGCGATGCGCTTGCCGCTGTTGTGGTAGAACTCCGCGTACTCGCGCCTGCTGTCCTTGACGAACTTGATGTTGATGCCGTCCGCGGGAACGTGGCAGATCCTGCCGCGCGCGCTCTGGACATCCGTCTCGGGCTTCAGCTTGAATTCGCCGAGGACTGCCTCAAGGTCGTTGAAGAGTTGCGTCATGGGCTTATAAAGGCTTGAGAAGTATATAAAGCTAGCGCTTGTGGAGGTATTGGCCGACGATACAGGCAAACGCCGAGAGGATGGCGAGCGCGCCCATCGACTCGTAGTCCTTGTTGCCCTGCGAGGCGTACAGCACCGTATAGCCGAGGCTTCCCGTGAGACCCACGAGGCTTACGTCCCTGATGAGCTTGCCAAACCGGTTCTTGAATGGGATGGGCGTGGCGCCCGCGTACTTCTGGCGGTGCCGGTTGAGGATGCCGCTGATTCTGACATCGACTTCAGGATGGTCGACGATTTCGTCCAGGCTGCCAATCTCTTCCTTCATGAATTGGCGGAGACGTGAGGGGGTTAAAAAGTTGCCGGAATGTTTCCGACGAGAGGGCCGAAACCTTTAAAAAGCAAGTTTACCTTAATTGAGCCATGGGGCACAACGTTCTAGCACAGGGACTTGAGCATTACGTGGGTGAATGGGTCGTTATTTGCGACAAGAAAATCATCGCGCACAGCAAGGACTTGACGAAACTCAAGGCGGATATTGCCAGATGCAAGACGCGGCCATCCATCGCGAAAATTCCCAAGAGCGAAACGCTCATCTTCTAATGGCGCTGCTGTTCAGATACGTTCACGTTCCCCGTTCTGACAAGACTTTGCGTCACGCCCCGTTCATCCCTGTTCTCGCGCATTCTGCTGAAGGAAAGCTCCTGGAGATAATCGCTCTCGTTGACTCTGGTGCGGACAATATCGTTATTCCGCGCGATCTTGCTGAGATACTGGGGCTCAAGCTGGGCGATGCGCTTGAAACTGCAGGCATTGGCGGCAAAGTGCCCGTGCGCAAGGCGAGCTTCACTTTTACCGTGAAGCAGGGCCGCGAAGCGCATTCCGTGACTGCCACTGCACTCGTGCTTATGGATAGTGGGCAGGACATTCCCTTGATTCTTGGAAGGAACGGCTTTTTTGAACAGTTCGACATTACCTTCCGGCAGAAGGAAGAGAAGCTCGTGTTGAAGAAAGTGCAGCACTAGACATCTCACCGTCAGGCATATAAAGCTTGTTTGTAATTCCCGAGTAAAAAGATGGTGTACCGCTTCAGTCCTTCGTCGTTGTCTTTGTTGAAGGAGTGTGAGCGCTGTTTTTGGTTGGCGTTTAACAAGGGGATAAAGAGGCCGGAAGGGATATTTTCTTCATTGCCGATGGGCGTTGATATGGCTCTGAAGAAGCACTTCGATGCGTATCGCGGGAAGGGTTCTGTCCCTCCGGTCTTGCGCGGATTGTCTGTCCGGCTGTTTGACAACATGGAAGTATTGTCCGTCTGGCGGAACAACTTCAAGGGCGTTTCCTGGAAGGACGCCGAAGGGAATGTGCTTCGGGGAGCTGTTGACGACTTGTTGGAAAAGAACGGGAAATTGATCATTCTTGATTACAAGACGCGCGGGTTTCCGCTGAAGGAGGATGCGTCTTCGTACTATCAGGACCAATTGGATATTTACTCGTTTCTATTGGTGAAGAACGGGTATGCTGTTGAGGATTACGCGTACTTGTTGTATTATTATCCCTCGAAAGCGCACGAGAACGGCGACTTGGACTTCACGAAGGAATTGGTGAAAATGAATGTTGACGCTGGGAACGCGGAGAAGATACTTTCGAAGGCGTTGAGGGTGTTGAAGGGGGAGATGCCTGCTTCGTCTGAGACGTGCGGGTGGTGTGCGTGGTTGAAGGTGTGTACGAAAAATGCGGCACAGCTCAAGTAAATCTTTTAAATGGATCTGAGTGAGTGACTCTCGTGGAACCGTCAATTAGTGAAGCAAGAGCGGCACTTCAGAAGCTTGTTGAGAAATATAAGAAGTTTCAAGATGACAAGAGTTTCTTAAACAATGAGCAGCAGATTTGCGATGCTCTGATTAAGCCACTTCTTCGGGATGTTTTACATTGGGAATCAGAGGATCCTTCAGAAGTTCGTCCTCAAGACACGAGAGCAGGTAAGCGACCTGATTATGTCATTTATAACAATGGAATTTCGCAGTTTATTGTTGAAGCAAAAGCAGCTACAAAGGATTTGTTTGAAGATTGGGATATTTACGAACAGGCTTTGAGTTATGGTTACAACGCAGATAAAGAGTTCACCATTCTTACCAATTTTAGACAAGTTGTTATTCTTGCATCAAAGATTAGTTTCCGCAATCCTGCCGAAACAGCAATTGCTAAAATTAATTTGCTGGACGCAACTGATGCTGATTTGGAAAAGCTGCTTGCATTCAAAAAGGAATACTGGATTACGATGGGAAAAGACAATATCCTTTACAAACTTCTTTTGCGTCATAAGAAGGCAGTTCCTGTTGATGCTCGTTTGTTGGAAGATATGAAGCATTGGCGTTCAATGCTTTTGACGAGTATCCGTAGGAGTAATCTGAAACTCGATTTTGAAGATGAGCAGTCGTTTCTTGAGATTGAAAAGCAGGTTCAAAAATTTATAGACAGATTAGTCTTTATTTGTTATTGCGAAGATAAAGAAATTCATCACGAGCCAACTCTTAAGCAACTACTTAATGAAAAACAAGAACGTTATGCGATGCGGCCGGGATGGTTGCTGGCAGCAATAGGCAGTTTAATTACGAAATATAGAGAAGTTCCTGATAGTGATCTCTTTGACAAAGATGACTGTGATGATTACGAAATTGAGGATAATAAGTTGCTTGATTTGCTTAGAGATTTAAGAGAGCCCGCAGGAAGGCCTCCCTATAATTTTGATTACATCGATGCAGATATTTTGGGAAGAGCTTATGAGAATTTTATCGGACACATACAAACAGGCACAAAGAGATTTAAAGAAAAAGCAGATATTGGAAAAAGAAAGAAGGAATTTTCTACACGCCGAAGATCGTCGTTGACTATGTTGTGAACAATACTGTTCGGCATAAGGTCAAAGGGAAAACCTTTAAGGAAATTCTCAAAATTAAGATTCTTGATCCTGCGTGCGGTTCAGCAAGTTTCCTTATCCGTGCATTCGATGTGCTTGTCGAAGAAAGCGAACGCACACTTAAGCGTAAATTAATCTATGAAGAGAAGAAATCGTTGATGCTTAACTGCATCTACGGTGTAGACTTAGATGAACGTGCAGTAGAGATGGCAAAATTAAACTTGACGCTTAAATTGGCTCAAATAAAAGAAGGACTTCCAGTTCTAAGCGATAATATTAAGCATGGAAACAGCCTTATTGATGATAAAAGTGTTGAGGGCTTCAATGCGTTTGTTTGGGAAAATGAGTTTAAAGAAGTCATATCAAACGGCGGATTTGATGTGGTATTAGGAAATCCTCCTTGGGTGAGAGCAAAAATCTCGTGCAATTCTCAAGAGTTAAAGTTTCTTCGTGAAAAGTTCGGTATGTACAGTGTAGGCGAGCTGAACTTATACAAACTGTTCATTGTTCAAGCACTTAAGAAGTGCGCAAATGAAGGTATGTTCTCGTTTATTGTTCCTAGTTCATATCTGAGTGATCGAGATTCAATCACGCTCAGAAAGTGGATTTTAGAAAATTTTGACATGGAAGAGATTGTTGTATTTTCTGAGGCCGGCACTAAAAAATTGTTTAATGGAGTTATTACTCAAGCGACAACAATTCTTCGGGTACGAAAGAAAAAGCCCACTTCGAAGAGTAAAGTAAGAATATCAGCATATCTGGATGCGCCTGAGGCCTTAGCGTCTTCAAATTATGCATTTTCCACAATTAATCAGATTGACTTTTTGAAATTGCCTGATTATCAGCTTCCTGCAGGCATGTCTCTGCTTGAATCTGAGGTGTTGTTAAAATTACTCAAATCAGATAAACTCGGCTCGCAGATTGAGACAAAAGACGGAGAAGTTCATTTGACAAAATATTCTAAGTTTATTACTGACGATAAAGAGAAAAATTCTGTCTTGCTTGTTCGCGGAAACCATCTTTCGGAATTTGCTATTGATTTAAGGGAATCGGATAGGAAAGGTGGTTGGTTCAAGCCAGTTGAAGCAAAAATTAGTACTGTTATGAGTAAGGAGCCACGAATTGTTGTTCAACAAGTTTCAAATATGTCTCAAAAACGCAGAATTAAGGGGGGAATTCTTCCCGCAGGATTGTACGCCGGAAACAGCTGCGTGTCGGTTAAAGCGGTGGGTTCAGAAAATCCTTTGGAGTTCATTTTAGGACTGCTACATTCAGACCTTCTTAACTGGTATTTCAAGAAATTAAGCAGTACGAATCATGTTACTGGCCGCGAATTAAAAAGTCTACCTTTTGTGAAACCATCTGCAGAACAAAAGAAGAAAATCTTAGTAATTGTCAAAGAGCTTATTGATTTAAGAGCTCATCTGCAAGCAAGTGGAGCTAACAATTCTAAAGCTCAATTGCGATTTGATCAGTTGTTTAAAGAATTGAATGGAGTGGTGTATGATATGTATTCTATTACGGCAGAAGAACGCGTCGCGATTAAACTCTAATTTGCTAAATATGACTGCAGAGTTAATTTTTGTTGCTTGACGGTCCAGGTTGGGTCAAGATCCTCAAAATTTATTCCTGCTTGATAGGATTCTGCAGTTTTTGTGGCAAAATCTACGATAATGCTGCCTGGAATAAAATTCTTCGGTGGTTGAGTATCTTCTGCGAGACGATCAATCCTCTCTAGTTCACTCTTGCTTAAACGATCGCGAAGAAGGTTCTTGACTACATAGGTTGGTACTTTTAGAGATCTTAACTTATCTCCCTCTTTTATGAACAAATTCAAGTCCATTAGAATAAATTGCAATTCAGGGATTCTTATAGCTTTTGGTCCTGCAGTCGTTACTTATTCATGAATCCGGGGGTGGCAAGTGAATTTTTGCGGGCACCACAAGATTTTTGGAGAATATCATGATTTCTTCACCTTTGCTAGCACCTGCAGCACTATAGTTTAAATCGAACTTAAAATGAGGATATTTATTGTAAATCTGTCTTATGAAATGAACATTATCGTACGTAACAACCCATTTTTGTTTATGTAGCCTACTTATCTCTTTTGCAATTTCTTTGTGGTCGTTATCATTATAGTGGTTGAAGTAAAGCGCTTTTCCCTGGACATAATAAGGAGGATCAAAATAGAATAGTGTGTTTTCTGGGAGTAATTCTCGTAAAGCACGCACGAGAATTACTGCATCTAGGTTATGCAAATCTATTCGGGTATTGTATTTTGCAATGAGTTTGATACGTTTAATGAGTTCTTTCTTATTATACCTTGCATTGATTTTCCACTCGCTGTTTTGAGCCTTCCCCCCAATAACCCCGGCATTTAAAATGCCTGAGCGATTAGTTCTATTGAGAAAGAATGTTGAAAATCCTAGGGTTAACAAATCGCAGGTTTCTTTTTCTTTCTGTATCTTTTTTTGTTTCTTCCAAGTGCTGTAGTTCACAGGAGTCTTTTCAATTAGTTTGCAAAGAGCATCAGTTTTATTTAGCACCGAATGCCAAAATGCATAAATTGATCGATCAACATCGTTTATTATTATTCGATCAACCTGTTCATTTAGAAGTAACGCAAGTGCAACTGATGCTCCTCCTGCATAAGGCTCAACGTAAACTCCTTTTTGGAGATTATTTTTTGCAATGATTTCTTTGAAGTAATGTGCAACTTTTCCTTTTCCGCCAGGATATCTTAGGGGGGAGTAATACTCCATTTTACGGAACATTGCTCCAAAGCGTTTCCATGAACGCACTAATATCGTCCCACATCTTAATTAGATTTGTGGAAACAGGAGTGAACTTATTATTATGGATATATGCGTGTAGCGTATCAATGCCCAGTAATCCATTGCTGTCCTTTATTGCAAATCGAATTGCTTTGCAGATTGCCTTGTCTGCTTGTTTCTTGCTTTCAAGGTGGTTAATTACTGACAATGCTTTTTGTTGCAAATCTAGACCTGATTTTGCGGCGGAAGGAGTATTTACCAGTCTGTGTTTCTCCAGGTACGTATCTAAGCTTAATTCAACGAAGACGCGGAACAGTACTGCTGCGGCATTTGTAAATGTGTGGACATCGAGCTTCTGAAATTCGTGATAAATTGCATTCACTTTAGGATTGCTTATGGTGAGTATACAAGTTTTAGGAATCAATGACTTGCGCTCAGTGGGAGTTGCACGCGTTTTTGATTTGGGAGTGGGCTTCGAAGAGGTGGCAGCTGCGCCTGTTGTTGGAGGTGTAAGTTTTTTCTGC
>Ga0073934_10002853_pt1 | contig 33903 bp, 31 predicted proteins | sample LarsenN4metaG_FD_76834 | JGI IMG/M metagenome (GOLD analysis project Ga0073934, IMG submission 76834) | Hot spring sediment bacterial and archeal communities from British Columbia, Canada, to study Microbial Dark Matter (Phase II) - Larsen... ...
ACCCACGCTGACCGCCTTCGAGTTCCAGCGATCCGCGCGTGGTGGGCGGCGGGTCCGGGGTCAGGAAATTAAGTACGCCCCCGATGGTCTGCGGTCCGTACTGAATCTGTCCGCTTCCCTTCAGCACTTCCACGCCGCGCATGCGGTCGATAGGAGGTGAGTAGTACATCTCGGGCTCGCCGTACGGGGCGAGGGAAATCGGCAGGCCGTCTTCCAGCACCAGAAGCTGCCGACTGCGGTCGGGATTGAGGCCGCGAATCCCGACGTTGAGCCGCATGGCCACGGGACCGGAGTCCTCGCGCAGATTCACGCCCGGAACGCGCCGCAGCAGCTCATTGGCATCCATCGGGTTGCATTGCTCGATCTCCTTACGGCTGACCAGATAGGCGGAGCCGGGAATTTCCTGGAGCAGTTCCTGGGCTTTGCCCAGAACCTCGACCGATGTGACGATTCTTCGCGCCCGGGAAAAGGTTATATCCTGAGTCACGGGGTTGTCCGCAACGCTGATCTCGACTGACACACTCTCGAAGTCATCCGCCAGTCCCGCCAGGCGATACGTCCCGGGCGCGACGCGAGCAAACAGAAATCGCCCCTCCTCCTCGGAGAGAACTCGGCGCGAAGTCTTGCCGTCTGGGGATCTCAGTTCGACGATTGCTCCCGCAACGGGAGCGCCGCTGGGATCGAGCACTCGCCCCTCGATCTCGCCTGAGGACAATTGCGCGGCGAGTGGCAGTGGGCCGAGGCAGAGGATGAACGTTAGGATTACATTCAAAAAAGAGCGGGGATTGGGGTACTTTGTTGAACGTCTTGGCGTTGGCATTTTCGGCCTCCTGAGGAGTTGTTCTGAGCGCGAGAGGCGTGCTCAGGATTGGAAATCGGTTCAAGCGGGCGTCCGAATGACTTAACCCTGTTGCGACTAACTTGCACTTGGTTTAAGCGAAAAAACTGCTGCGTCTTCGGCGCGGGTCGCATCGGTGGCAAGTGCTCCCGACGGTGTGCATAGGGCTTATTGCAAGGTACTTGCAACTAGCCAATGCACAATTTAGGGAAGTTGCCCGCTCGTGTCAACACCAAAAACACCCAACGGCATGAATTGCTGGCTCACCGGTCAACTTCCCCGGTTCGATTGCTCGCGGCGCGGACACATTGCCCGAGTCTTGGAACTCTTCGGTGCGGGCGAGCGTATTCCCTGAGGGTCTCTGGAGATTTGCTCTTGAGCGGCAAGGAAAGTCGGAATGGGCCGCCCGTTTCCTTTGAAGGATAGACCTGCTAGTTTTGGGGGAGTTTGCAGCTGTGCCGTGCCGACGGCGGCCTCTGTGGACAAACTCGTCGGATGGAGGTTTTGATATGAGTGATCCTGTGCTCGCTCCTGACGACATTTCGATTCCGCCTTCTCGTTCCTTCTTCTCTCGTTGGATAGGCGTTTACCTCTCCCCTGGCGAGACCTTTCAGGACATCGCGCGCAAGCCGGACTTCATCCTTCCGCTGATTGTTTCGATCGCCTCGGCGCTGGTCGTCACGGAGACCATGCTCGCCAAGATTGGCATGGAGCGGATCATCCGCAATTCGATCGAGCAAAGCGGGCGGACGATGACGCCCGAGCAGCTCGAGCAGGCTGTTCAACAGGGCTCGACCCTTGGGCTCGTCATGGCGCACGTTGGCGCGCTGTTCGGCTCACCGATTTTCCTGGCCATCATCGCGGTGCTGGGGTTAGGCATCGTAAATGTCATCTACGGCGGCGAAATCAGGTTCAAAACGGCATTTGCCGTGGCCTGCTATGTTAATCTGATTTCCGTTCTGGGCGTCGTGATGGCGGTTCCCATGATTCTCTTCGGTGACCTGGAGCACTTCAATCCGCAAAACCCCATGCCCTCGAATGTCGGGTCCTTCCTGAACCCGCGGGAGACTTCCAAACCGCTGATGGCTTTTGCGAGTTCGATGGACCTCCTCAGTTTCTGGTTCCTTGCCCTGCTAGGCGTCGGCTATTCGGCGGCGACCGGAGGCAAGATCAAAGCATTTTCGATTGGCGGGATCTTCTTTGGCCTCTGGCTGGTCTACGTTTTGGGCAAGGTGGCCCTGGCAATGATCATGTAGCGCCCATGCCCGATGGGCCGTGCGAGCTCCGCCGTGGCATGCCGGGGGAAGGAGACAACATGCCTCCACCTCCGAAAGCGCAATTTGCCTCCATTCTCAGGGCGACGCCAGCCTGCACTGAGCAGGCCTTCATCAGCGGTGTGAATCAGGTTGGCATGGATCGCCGGGCAGCACGCTGGCGCTCCGGCAGGGGATTCAAGCCGTCGGTGGGGGCTGGCTGGGGGGCGATTCCCCCAGCCAGGGGGGCAGGGCTTTTCGCCCGCCGAGGTCAGGCGGGCAGGTAGGAAAAAAGAAAGTCCAACAGCGTGCCCGGGCGGCCGTCGGCGCGCTGGAAGGTCGACCGTGCCGCGCATTGTGTCCCGTCCCGTTCTTTGCGGGCGCCGCGCCCATCGCTCACCATGCAGAGGCCGCCCGGCTGCGGCAGGAGTCGCTTCTCGACTCCAGAGGGCCTCGAACACTGCCGGGCGGCTAAAACCCTTCAACTGAAGATCTCAAACATTTTGATCGACCGATCCACTGCGGACTTAAGCGGGCTTGAAAGCAACTGCCAATGACGGTGTGCGTCCAATCGAGGCGGGGTGGGAAGGCGGGAGTTAACGGTCCGGCCGGCCGGCGAGGCGATCGTAGGCGGTGCGGGCGCTGCACGTGCCCAAAGACTCATGGTACAGCGCAGGAATCCCCAGGAGGGAGCGGACCTCCCGGTCAAATTGGTACAGCCTCTTGAGGTCGGAGACGCGCACGGGGAAGCGTTGGTCGCCGTGCAGCCAGAACTTCTGATAGCCGTGGTCTTCCAGCCGGCAGCCCAATCCACGAATCTCTAAAGTGGGTGGCCCGACGGGTCGCCAGGCGCGGTTAGCATCGCGCTGGAGGCCAAGCGTGCAGTTGCCCTTCTTCACCGTGAATGCGTCAGGGCGGCCGGAGGACTCGATGATCTCGAAGCCAGCTTCCCGGAACTTTTCTCGCAGATCGATGGGCTCATCCCCCACGCGGCCGTCTCCCCTGGTTGACACCTTACGACACCAACCCTAAAATGAAAGTCTATTTTACGGGCCACACAGAAAACAAGGCAGAATTCCGACGGCTGGAGACCTCACCATTTCAGCGGAAACATTTCGTCCTCACCCATGGGATTAAAGATCAGGCAGCCTGCGATTGACGCCGTCCGCCAGCATGGCGCGCGCGACTATCCGAACGAATGCTGCGGGATACTGCTGGGTGCGGCGAGCGGGATGGAAAAGCAGGTGCGCGAGGCGGTGCCGCTGAAGAATCTGCGCACGGATCCCGAGATGGGGCAGAAGCTTCTGCCGCTCAACTCACCCGCGATGGAGTCGGAGCGCAACCGGTTCCTTATTGATCCCCGCGAGCAGATTCGCGTGGAGAAAGAGGCGCGGGCACGCGGCCTGGAAGTGCTGGGCTTCTATCATTCCCATCCGGACTACCCCGCGCGGCCCTCGAAATACGACCTCGAGCACGCCTGGCCGTGGTATTCTTATATAATCCTATCGGTCGAGCGGGGCCAGCCGGCGGACCTGACGAGCTGGGTCCTGGCGGATGACCGAGAACGATTCGATCCCGAGGAAATGGAAGTTTTGAACCCCGAGGACCGATGCGGCATCCAATAATAGAGGAGCGCGAGGGCTGTTCGGGGTTGAGTCCAACGAACTGAGGAGAACGAATGCCCGTCACGGTACTTATTCCGACCCCCCTTCGGCAATACACGGGGAAAAAGGAATCCGTCGTAGTGGAAGCCACGACGGTCGGGGAAGCGCTTCAGAAGCTGACCTCCGATTACGGTGATCTGCGGCGCCACCTCTTTACCGACGAGGGCAAGTTGCGGAACTTCGTGAACGTTTATCTCGGCGACGAAGACATCCGCTTCCTCCAGAAAGAGCAAACACCCCTGCGTGACCAGGACGTTCTCAGCATCGTCCCCTCAATCGCCGGAGGCATGGACCTCTGCTGCATCTGTAGCTAGCCTGGGTTCTCCTCCGCGGCCGCGGAGCGGGAATTTCCGGGCCACCGACCCACCCGATAATCTGGCGTCACTACGATTGCTCAACCCGGCGGGGTTCCAACCCAAGGGCTTGGTGCCCGGGCGTTGAGAGCACTTACAGATTGGATGTAGAAATAGACATGGCCACACCAACCCAACTGAACAAGGACGAGATATTACGCTACAGCCGCCACCTCATCATGCCGGAAGTGGGCATGGACGGGCAGCTCAAGCTGAAGCAGGCCAAGGTGCTGTGCATCGGCGCGGGCGGGCTCGGCTCACCGTTGGCGCTCTATCTGGCTGCCGCCGGAGTGGGCAAGCTGGGCATCGTGGACTTCGATGTGGTGGACTACACCAACTTGCAGCGGCAGGTGATTCATGACACGAGCGACGTGGGCCGGCCGAAACTCGACTCCGCGCGCGATACGATTCACGACATCAATCCCTTCGTAGATGTCGTAGGCTACGAAACGCGCCTCAGCTCGGAGAATGCACTTGAGATCTTCAAAGACTACGACATCATTGCCGACGGCACGGATAATTTCCCCACCCGCTATCTGGTGAACGACGCCTGCGTGCTCTTGGGCAAGCCCAACGTGTACGGCAGCATCTTTCGCTTCGAGGGCCAAGCCTCCGTCTTCTATGCGAAAGAAGGGCCGTGCTACCGCTGCCTGTATCCCGAGCCTCCCCCGCCGGGGCTGGTTCCGAGCTGCGCCGAGGGCGGGGTGCTGGGCGTGCTGCCTGGCATCGTCGGCTCGATGCAGGCGCTCGAAACGATCAAGCTCATATTGGGCAGAGGCGATTCGCTCATCGGACGGCTGCTGCTTTTCGACGCGCTCAGCATGAGGTTCCGTGAACTCAAGCTGCGGAAGAACCCTGGCTGCGTGGTCTGCGGGCCCAATCCTACAATCACCCGGCTGATCGACTATGAGGAATTCTGCGGAATCCGAGGGGAGGAACATGTGCCACCCTCCATAGTGCCGGAGATCTCCGCTCGCGAAGTAAAGAAGATGCAGGATGAGAATAAGGCCTTCGTCCTCATCGACGTGCGCGAGCCCCACGAGTTCCAAATCTGCCGCATTCCGGGGTCAACACTCATCCCGCTCGGCGAAGTGCCACGAAGAATGCATGAGCTGAATTCGGCGGATGAGATTGTCGTCCACTGCAAGTCCGGAAAGCGCAGCGCCCAAGCCGTGGAGCTTTTGATGAAATCAGGGTTCCGCAAGATCTACAACTTGCAGGGCGGAATCCTGGCCTGGTCAGACCAGGTGGATCCGAGCGTCCCAACGTACTGAAACCACGAGAGTTAGAGTCCCATAACCTGACAGGGATCAACTTCGCTTTGGCCGAGCGTTAAAGAATTTTATTGACTTCTCTCGTCATTTGAATCTACACTTGGGCTGAATCTCAGGTAGTCTTCCGACCTGAGCCGAAGCAGAAGGGTAATGGATTTGACAACGCGCTCTCCAAACCGGACCTCTCCCCGGCGGTTCAGCCGAGGAGCGCCGCTCCTTTCCTTCCTCTCCTGCAATTCCGTCATGCGCTGTATCTGTAGCTAGCCTGGAATGTCCGCCTCGGTCGAGGCGGGACGTTCTAAGGCTACTCACCTCATCCTGAATCCAACATCCAGGACAAAAAGACAGAGGGGTCAGATGTGCCGAAACCCCACCTGAAGGGATGAAGCTAGGGGCAAGCCCCCAGCAAAGGACATCAGATATGGCAACGGCGATTGGAACACCGGATTGGAAGATGAGCCAACGGCTGCCGCCCGAGGGGGCGGGCGCCGGGCCGACCAGTGTGCTTGCACTCATCGGGAATACCCCTCTACTTCGCCTGACTAAGCTAACGCGTGACTTCCCCGGCGTCGAGCTTTACGCCAAGGCGGAGTGGGCGAATCCGGGTGGGTCGGTCAAGGACCGTGCGGCGCTGAACATCATCACGGTGGCCGAGCGCCAAGGCCTGCTCACCCGCGGCAATATCCTCCTGGATGCAACCTCCGGCAACACTGGCATCGCCTATGCCATGATATGTGCCGCCCGGGGATATCGTTTGCGACTCTGCGTGCCCGGCAATGTGAGCCTGGAGCGCCAGCGCATCCTGAAGGCTTACGGGGCGGATGTTATCTACACGGACCCGCTGCAGGGGTCGGATGGGGCGATTCGCAAGGCGCGCGAGTTGTACCAGGAGCGTCCTGATCTCTATTTCTACGCCGACCAGTACAACAACCCCGCCAACTGGGTGGCGCACTACCAGACCACCGGCCGCGAGATTTTCGAGCAGACGCAGGGCCGCGTCACGCACTTTGTGGCGGGACTCGGCACCACCGGAACATTTACCGGCGTCACCCGGCGGCTGCGCGAGCTGAAGCCGGAGATCCAGTGCATCTCTGTCCAGCCGGATGCGGCGTTTCACGGCCTCGAGGGTTTGAAGCACATGCCCTCGGCCATCGTGCCAGGGATCTACGATCCGCAGCTCGCCGATGAGAATCTGTGGGTCGGCACGGAGGAGGCCTACGCGATGGCGCGCCGCATCGCGCGCGAAGAGGGTTTGCTGGTGGGGGTCTCTTCCGCGGCGGCTGTCGTGGCAGCCCTGCAGGTTGCCGCGCGCCTCGAGCGTGGAGTCATCGTCACCGTCTTCCCCGACAGCGGCAACCGCTACCTCAGTGAAGAGTTCTGGAACGAGAACGATTAACCTCGCACCCCGGGACTTGCCGCCGGATTCCTCGCCTTGATTCTCTGGGACAGAAGGGACCGCTCCCTTCCGTGACCGGAATTGGCTTAGAATAGATCTCCTTCAACCTCGGAAGCACTGGTTTCGTCAGGAGGCTCAATGGGCGTGAAAGTCTGCATTCCTTCGCCGCTTCAGCCTTACACGGAGTCCCAAGACACGATCGAAGTCGAAGCGGCCACGGTCGGTGAGGCGCTGGCCCAACTTGCGTCCCAGTACGAGGGCTTGCGCAGGCACCTCTTCACTGACGCGGGGAAACTGCGGACCTTTGTGAACGTTTACTTGAACGATGAGGACGTCCGGTTTCTTCAGCGGGAGGCCACGCCCGTCCACGCCGGCGATGTGCTCTCCATCGTGCCGACCATCGCCGGCGGCAGCGTCTAGACCCATCGCGGTCGCCGGACTGATTACGTACCGACAGGCACTCACTTCCACCTCGGTCATCCCTGAGACCCGAACCTCGCAACCGGCTTGGAGGGAATGGCGGCCACAGTGCCGCCCGCGCACTTTGGTTTGCGGGCTCGTTCCCTCCGGCCACTCCATTCGAAAGGATGAATATGCCTACGCCAAATCTCGGTGCTCCGGTGCAACTCAGTGAGGAAGAGATCGCTCGCTACGCCCGCCATCTCATCACGCCGGAGGTCGGCCTGGTCGGGCAGCTCAAGCTCAAGCAGGCCAAAGTGCTCCAGGTCGGCACGGGCGGCCTCGGTTCGCCGACCAGCATCTATCTGGCGGCGGCGGGCGTGGGGAAGCTCGGCCTGGTGGATTCGGACGTCATCGAAATCTCCAACCTTCAGCGGCAAGTCCTGTATGGCACGAGCGACGTCGGTCGGCTGAAGCTGGACTCGGCCCGCGACACGCTCACTGATATCAATCCTCATGTGGAGATTCAGACGTACAACACGCGCTTTGCACGCGAAAACGCGCTCGACATCGTCCGCGACTACGACATCGTGGTGGACGGGACCGACAACCTCCCCTCGCGCTACCTGTTGAGCGACGTGTGCGTCTTGCTGGGCAAGCCGCTGGTGCACGCGAGCGTCTTTCGCTTCGAAGGGCACATCACCGTCTTCGATGCGAAGCGCGGCCCATGCTACCGCTGCGTGCATCCCGAACCGCCTCCGCCGGAACTGGTGCAGGAGGTCTCGGTGGGAGGCATCCTCGGCGTCCAACCCGGCATCGCGGGCTGCATTCAGGCGCTCGAGGTCATCAAGCTGATTATTGGGAAGGGCAGGCCTCTCATTGGGCGAATGCTCGTATTCGACGGAGTAAACTTGAAGTTTCGCGAACTCCAGGTGCGCAAGGATCCTGACTGCCTGGCCTGCGGGACCCATCCAACCTTGACGCGCGACTTGATGGACTACGAGGCGTTCTGCGGGGTCACACGTGCCCAGGCCACTCCGGCCGATCCTGCGATTACGGTGGAGGAGCTGAAGGGGCTCCTCACGGAGCAACCGTCCTTGGTGGTGATCGACGTCCGCGAGCCGACCCAATTCCATGCCGGCCATATCCCCGGCGCCAGGTCCATACCGCTTGGTGAACTCCTCTTCCATTTGCACCAGTTCACTTGGGCCGATCACATCGTCACCTACTGCCAGAGCGAAGAACGGAGCCGCGAGGCCACGGAAATCTTCCGGAAGTTCAACTTCCGGCGGTCGCGCTTCCTTACGGGCGGCTTCCCGGCGTGGCGTGCGGGCGAAGGTCCCTCGCCCAGCCTTGACTTATCAGGGCAGAATCGGTAGAGTTTCGTTGTCTCACGCAATTTCGCGGTACGTGGGGTAGCCCTCGGTTCGGTGAGGAGAAGAGGTGCGCCCCCGACGCAGGCGAATTCCCAAGCAACGCATAGGAGGAAAAGATGGCGCGTGTCGCACGTGAAGTGGTGGAGAAAGCCGGCGTGGACGTGGACAAGCTGCTGGACATGCTCGTCCGCAACGCCGCTGCGGAACTGACTACTTACTACTACTACACCATCCTGCGGGTGAATCTGATCGGGCTGGAGGGGGAAGGTCTGAAGGAGATCGTCGAGGACGCACGCATCGAAGACCGCAACCATTTCGAGGGCCTGGTGCCTCGCATCTACGAGTTGGGCGGCAAGTTGCCTGCGAAGATGAATGATTTTCATGATATGTCGGCGTGTCCGCCCGCCCTCTTGCCTGCGGATCCCACCGATATCAAGGCGATGCTCGATGTGCTGGTTAAGGCGGAACGCTGTGCCGTCGCCGGATATACGGCGATTTGCAACATGGTTGCGGGCAAGGATCACCGCACCTACGATCTCGCTTTGGCGATTCTGCACGAAGAGGTCGAGCACGAAGCCTGGTTTGCCGAGTATCTGGGCGAAGGCCCATCAGGCCATTTCCGTAGGCAGGGGACAGGGTTCGAGCGCAACTCCCCCTATCTCAGAAAGTTCCTGCACGATTAACGTCGCGCTCCGGGGCTGCAACCCCGTTGTTTACCATGTACACCTTCCTCCCAGGGAGGGGAGGTGTGCCCAAATCTGGTTTGAAACCGCCCAAGTCGCGGAATTCCGCGGAGGAGGTTTTCGATGGCACTCAAGGTGGGTGATGTAGCTCCTGACTTCAAGCTTCCTTGTACGACGGGGGAAAAGTCCGGGGACTTTCAACTCTCCAGTCACCGGGACAAGAATGTTGTCCTGATTTTCTATGCCCTCGATTTCACCCCGGTTTGAGCGGCGGAGATGCCGGCGTTCGAGGCGGACCTCGCCAAGTTTGCCGGCTATAATGCCCAGGTCGTGGGCATCTCCACCGATTCCGTTCCGTGTCACGCCGCGTTCCAGAAATCTGTCGGCGGGCTGAGCTATCCGCTGGCGTCCGACAAGTGGCCGCACGGGGAAGTGGCCAAGGCTTACGGAATATTCCCGGCTGTCAAAGCCCCGCATCTCGGGATCAACGAGCGGGCCATCTTCATTGTGGACAAAGAGGGCAAGATCGCCTGGGCCAAGGTCTATGAACTCAGCCAGGTGCCCGACAACGCCGAGGTTCTCGACGCGCTGCGCAAGATCGCCTGAGGAGCAACATTCGTGGTCCGTTGTCCGTCGCCTGCTGCCTACGGCGGCGGGCAATGGATTGCAGACGCCGAGGGACCCATGTCTGGACTCGCCCGCAAAGCCGTCCCCTACACCCCCGTTGACCGCCCCCTGAAGGAACTTACCATCGCGCTGGTTTCGACGGCGGGTGTCCACCGCAAGACCGATGCGCCGTACAATCTCGAGGGCGACGAACGCTTCTACGTCTTCCCGGCGGAGGTCACACCCGCAGATTTGATGATTACCCACGGGCACTACGACCACACCGATGCCGACCGCGACATCAACTGCGTGTTTCCCCTCGAGCGCTTGCGTGAGTTGGCGGGCGAGGGCATGATCGGCGGGGTGTCCAACAAGCACATCGGCATGATGGGCTTCACCAAGAAGCTCAACTATGTTTACGAGGTGACGGTCCCTGCCATCGGGCAGGAGATCGAGCGCTCGCAGGCCGACGCCGTGGTGCTGACGGGCGGCTGCCCGTTTTGCCACCGCGTCGCCGTCGCCGTCCAGCGGGAAATCGAGATGCGGGGTTTGCCTACGGTGTTCATCACCGTGCGGCCGGAGGAGACGCAGATCATGCGCCCGCCGCGAGCGTTTTATCCGGCGGGCTTTACCCTGGGCCACCCGCTTGGCCTACCCCATCGGCCCGACATGCAGCGCCAGGTGTTGCTGGACGCCCTCCGCCAGTTCGAAGAGCTCCACATGCCGGGGAGCATTGTGGAGAAAGATTATCCGGAATATCGCACGCTGCTCGCAGGCGCAGCGTAGGTCCGCGCGGTCGAGCGGGAATTCGCCTAAGGTTGGCGTGAAGGCGTGACTTCAAAAGCGGCAGCCGCGAGCGAGGCGGCCCACGCAGCAGTTTGCAGAGTGGGGCATCGCAGGACGCCGCGACGTCGTCCGAGCAAGCACCGTGAATCTGACCGATGCGGTTCGCACTTACCTGGGGCTCACGGGTGGCTTTGACCGCCCCCTCCATCTCTCGCAATTCGGACTCGGCAAGAACGAAACCGAACGAATCTTCTCCGCGTGGGATGAAGACTACCAGATCAGTCGTTACATGGTGCTCTCACGTGAAGGTGAAGACATGCTGGGCGAGTATCCGGACGACGTGCGGGTCTTTCATATCAACGGCCAGGAGAGCACCCACGTGCGTTTCCGGCCAGGCATCCAGCAATTCCTTGCGTCCCCTTGAGGGTTCCTCTCCTACCAACCACCGCACCGGCAACCACAGTGGCCACAATGGTGACAACCGTGAGCGCCGCGATGCGCGCGACCTGTCCAGCGTCCGGGCCAGCCGCCGCGCAGGCCTCCTCCGACGCCCGCCGAAGGCGGCAGCGGCACTCCCGCAGCACGCAGCGCGCGCCGCAGCTTGCGATACTCGGCCCGATCACGCAGGAACCTTTCCTCCGCCTCGTCCGCCTCTTCGCTATCCCAGCCGTACTCCGCGATGGCGTTGCGAAGTGCCCGGCGACTGCGTTGGAGCTGTTCTTCCAATTGCGCAAGTTGGTCGAGCTGTTTTTGCTGATCGGCGGTCAGCTCAGCGTCAGACTTCTGCGCGGGCGCCGAGCTCTGGGCCGGCAGGCCCAGGGCACTGAGGATGACCAGTCCAGTCCCCGCTATAACGATTGCGATCCATGATGCGGATTTCTTCATTGCAGCCTCCTCGACTAGGGATGCGCCGCGGGGCGCAACCACCCTGCGCCCCGCCGTAAGCGGGGCGAAGGTTAGCGTGGTCCCCGCGCGCCACCACGGCCGCCCCGCGGTCCTCCTGCCGAACCGGAAGCTCCCATTCTACCACCCGAGCTGCCGCGCTGGCCGCTTCCCAAACCAGGAGTCCCCAGGCCTGTGCCGGGTTCGTGAATGCGGTCGCGCTGTTGGATCCGTCGCTGCTCCCGAGCTTGCGCTTGGGCCTGTTTCATCTCCTGCTTGGCAGCGCGGATCTGTTCGCGTGTGCGCTCCATTTGCTGGCGAGCTTCCTGCGCCTGCGAACTATTCTTTCCGTACTGGCGGATTTGGTCGTTCAGCCGAACGCGATCCTGCTTCTGTTGCTGCTCGAGATCGCGAATTCGGTCGCGCAACGGGTCGCGGTCCTGCTGTTGAGTTTGAATGCGGTCCTGGTCTTGCGTTGGAGCTGCCTGCTGGGCTGCTGCCGGCAGGGCGGTGCCCGCTGCAATCAGAATCCCTGCTGCCGTCGTGCGTACTGCGATGCGAAAGGTTTCGATGAGGTTCATGTGTCCCTCCGTTTCTCAATTGACTGCTCACCAATTGAAACCCGGAAGTCGAGAAGAAGTTGCGAGGACAAACTGTCGCGGCCGCTCCAGGCGTAGCGGGTCTCGTGCCGGTGCGGAAACAGCCAGGATGGCCGTACTAGCACTCTCGGGGGAGGATACGACTAATCGACGTAATCGCCGTAATTGTCGATGGTGAGGTGAATGCCTTGTGGCTCCTCGTCGAGCGTCCGCGCAATCATGCGCATGGTCCTGCCTACGGCTTGGCGCTTGTCGCGCACGCGAGGGTCATTCTGCAAAGTGGTGTTCAGGTCGTAGCATTGGGCGGTCTGGTACAAGGCGCGGAAGAGTTCAAATTCCTCGTCCAGGGAAACCGGCTTTCCGTCCCCCTGCGAGAAGAGTTCGTAAAGGGGCTGGCCCGAGGCCCGCGACACTTTTTCGAGCCTGTCGATCCAGGCGCGCTCCGCCTGGTCATCCACGGCGCGGTAGGCGTTGTAGGCCGTCTCGCGTTTCTTGTCCGGCGTCTCGCCGATCAAGAGCCGCTCCATGAACCGTTCAAGCGGGAGATGCTCCAGCACCGTGGGATCATCGGCGTTGCGCTTGAGCAGAATCACGGCGGCGAGCGGCACGGGCTCCATGGGATTGGCAAAGACGCGATCCGCGGACAATACCTGGGTAATATCCAGCATCGAACGGGCGTTATCAAAGGCGATATGGCGGCCACAGATTTCCGCCCATTCTGCATCGGACTTCCGACCGAGCGTCCGCTGCAGATCGCCATTTCCCGCCGCCCGCAAGTCCCGAATCATGCCGCCGAGCGTCTGGCGATGATGGTCGAGAAAAGCCGGCGAGACGTCGGGAACATTTTCTTCCTTCGAGGAGAGGATCTGGTGGACGGAAAGAGGAAAGTTTTCTGCGAGATTGGTGCGCAGATAGAAAACCTTTTCGGAAGTGTACGCGTAGGCCACGAGGGGCCGGGCAAGGTCCAGGTCGGAGAGCGCCAGGCGCCGTACGGCGTTGTCGAGGGTCATCGCCGTTAGCCGCGCCGCCCCATCCTTTTTGTGGCGTTCGATCCAGCGGTGCACCTGGTAGCCCTTTGCCTTCGTCCCGTCGGAGCCCTCGGCAGCGGTCACAAACACCCGGCGCCCGTCGCGCGTGGCGTACGTGTAACGGACATACACCCAGTCGTCGGAATGGAAGCGGGTCCGGGGGTAGTCCATCAGCCCATAGGAGCTCGTGGATTTCCCCGTTCCCGTGGGCGCGATGTAAAGCACACCTTTGCCGTTCATTTCCACGCAGGCGCCGTGGATCGAGTGTATCCCGTATTCGGCTGCGAGAATTCTCCCCACCGCACCGAGAACCCAGCTCTTAAGCTGGCCGTAGTACGAGGTGTTGAAAAACGCGATGGTGCTGCTGCCGTGGCTGTAGTAGGCGGCTTCCGACTCGCTCTTGACACCATGGACGGCGTACACAGTCACGCGCGGGTCGACGGGCGGCGCTTGGCCCGTGAGGCGTTGCCATTCCTCCAGGCCAAACCAGTTGTCCTGCCAGAAGTCGTAAAGGTGCTCGCTGTTCGTGACGGCCCGGACACGGACGCCATGAATCATCACGTCATGCTGGTAAATGGGCGCCTTGCCCTGAATCGAGCTCAGGTGATCGTGGGCGCTGCGCAGGAGTTTTTCCAGAAGGCCCGGCGTCGCGTCCACGCTCTTGTTGTGCACCGCCGTCCGCGCCTTGGTCCGCGTGATGGTGTTGGAGGCTCCCAGGGGTGAACCTGCCCACTCGGGGAGGTCCAGCGCCGGTGGGGGCGGAAACGTATAGAGTACGTCTGCGGGCATCTGTCCAACTCCTTCCGACTTGCCTGTCGGATGTGCGTTCAATTGAGGTTATGGCCCGAGGGACAAAAAATCAATGCGGCTACAGGGACAAGACGGACTTTCTGGCATCAGAAATTTTTATGCTTGCGGTAAATCCGCTTGATAGTTCGGGAGAAGGTCCTGCTTCCCGTTAGAAAGAACGGACTTGATGCCCGTCGCGGCGGCGGCCACGGGAGCGCTGCCGAGCGTGGTAGCATGTTGCCACTTCCGAGCAGAGGAAGCGAAGCGGCTATGAGAGCTGCAATCACCGGTGCGTCAGGGCTCTTCGGGTGCGGGCTCGTCCAGGTTTTCGCGACCCGGCACGATGTTTTTCCGCTAACCCGCCGGGACGCGGATATTACCCAGGCCGAGGAGGTTTGCGCCGTAATCGCCCGAATGAAGCCCGACATCATCGTCCACCCGGCGGGGATTCCTGACCTGGACATCTGCGAAGCCGACCCCGCCAAAGCCTTCCTGGTGAACTACGAGGGAGTTCGGAACGTGGTCGAGGCGGCGCGCGCGGTGGGCGCCGGAGTCGCTTACGTCTCGACGGACGCCGTTTTCGATGGCCAGAAACGTGAGCCTTACATTGAGACCGATCCGCCGAACCCACCGACGGTCTATGGCCGTAGCAAGCTGCGCGGGGAGGAGGTGGTCCGCAATTTCCCCGCGCATTGGATATTTCGTGTGTCTGTGCTATTTGGGCCAGGCAAGACGAACTTTGTCGAAAGGGGACTGCGGAAGCTGGCTGCGGGCGAAACCTATTCTGTGGCAATCGATCAGCTCGGGTCGGCTACCTACACCCTCGATGCTGCCCGGAAGATAATGGAGGTCGTCGAGGCGCGTCGTTACGGCCTCTATCACCTCTCAAACCAAGGCGCGTGCACCCGGTACGACCTGGCGGTGCGTGCGGCCGAGCTTGCCGGGCTTGATGCCTCCAAGATCATCGGCAAGCCCGACCGAGAGATGGGTCGGCTCGCCCCCCGGCTGAAGTACGCCGTGATGGCTATGGACGCCCTCGCGAACGCCGGCTTTGCCCTCCCGCGAAGGTGGGAAGAAGCCCTGGCCGAGTACGTTCAAACCCTCTCCTTCGATCGGCGTTAACGTTGGGCTCCCAGGCGCAGGCGGAGGATACGGGGGAGAGCTTACGACTGGCAGGCGTCGGCGGAAGGAGTCGAACCGAGAATGGCGCGAAGCTTCGTCCAGAGTTCGTTCATGAGGCGATTGCGGGGAATATGGGGCAAGAGGCAGCGATCGAGAAGCTCCAAGGTTTGCGCGTCCGCGACCTCGCCGGTGATGACCAGCACGCGCCCCACGAGACTGGGGCGGATTTCCTTGATTTGCGCCACGACCTCTTCAGCGCCCACGTTGCTGCAACGCAGGTCGAGCAGCACGGCGTCAAAACTCGTCCGGCTGATCATCGCCAGCGCTTGCTGACCCGTGTAGGCTACGTCCCCCTCGCACCCCAGTCCGGCCAGCAACACGAACAGCATGTTGCGGATCGACGGTTCGTCTTCGATGATGAGCACCCGGCGGGTTGGTGAAGTCCCAGTCACGCTAGCCTCGGATCGGCCGTCCCACTCGCCCTGCCGAGCAGGTCCCACCTGCCCCTTCCCCGACCTGCCGGCAGGTCGGTAGCATCCCGTGCTTAATATCTCTATGCCCTTAGAAAAGTCAAGGCCTTTCGGGGGGTTTTTGTGCCTGTTTCGACCGCTCCCGGGGGTGCAGTTAAGGAAAGCGCGCCAACGGCCTAAAGCCCTAGCTTTTTTGAGACCCGCCAACGCTTTCGGTGGGCCGCGCCGAAGGGCGGCGGCGGATGATTGGCACCGTGTCGCGCCTTCGCCGTCCGTCAGATGAAGGAGCTTGTGGCAGAGGTTTTTCCTGATCCAGGGGTGCGCGGTCCCGCCCCGCGGGAGCCGAATTGAAGAAAGAACCGCGGCGTCCGAGAACTCCGAACCCTAAGCTGCCCGCTGAAGGGAGGTGGGAGCGCTGCCCGTGCTCGATCCACGACGCCGCTTACGACCGTACCCACGTTCCGGTTGTCGGTTTTCGAGCTTCGCCCCTATAATAGGAAGGTTTAGCCAACCCGCAAGGAGCGCCTATGTTCAGGCTGTTCAGGGGAAAGCGTGAGGCGGTCAAGAAGTATCTCCTCATCTTTTTTCTCAGCATCGTTTCGATCGGGATGGTGGTGACGCTGGCGCCGATTTTCCCCGGGGCGGAAGGGTTGGAGCCCAACGTGCTGGCGGAGATCCACGGCGTGTCCATCACCGCGGCCGATCTTTCCCGCAACGTCCAGGCGCGGCTGCGCAATTCGCCGCTGGCCAACGATCCGCAGTTCATGGCGCGCATGGCGTCGAGCGTCCTCGACGACATGGTGCTGCGCCGCGCGCTGTGGAACGAGGCGCGCCGGCTCGGGGTTTCCGTCTCGGACGCCGAGGTGCAGCGCAGCATGGAAACCACGATGCCCTTTCTCTATCCGAACGGCGTCTTTGTCGGCCTCGAGCGCTATCGCGATTTCGTCTCCCAGCAGACCGGCTTGAGCACGCAGCAGTTTGAGGCGCAAATCCGCGAGGGCCTCCTGCAGGAGAAGATGCGCGCCATCATCACGGACAGTGTGCGTGTGACCCCGGCGGAAGCGCGCGATGAATACATCCGGCGCAACACCAAGGCCCGCATCGAGTACGTGTTGTTTGAACCCAGCCAGTATATGAAAGCGGTCGAGGCGACGCCGGCGGCGCTCGAGGAATTCTTCAAGAAAGACCCGGCCAAGTACAAGATTCCCGAGGAGCGCCGCGTGCGCTACGCCCTCATTGATATGGATCGCGTCCGCGCGGAAGTGAAACTGGGCGAGGCGGAACTGAAGCGCTACTATGCCCAGCACATCGGTGAATACCAGGTCTCCGAACGCGTCAAGGCGAGCCACATCCTCTTCAAGACGGAAGCGAAGACGCCGGAAGAAATTGCCGCAACAGAGAAGAAAGCGCGCGACGCGCTCGCCCAGATCAGATCGGGAGGGGATTTTGCGGAATTGGCCCGGAGCAACTCCGAAGATTCCAGCGCCTCGAAGGGCGGCGATATCGGCTGGATCGTGCGCGGCCAGGCGGTCAAGGAGTTCGAAGACGCCGCGTTCAATATGAAGCCCGGGCAGGTGAGCGACCTCATCAAGACCACTTACGGCATCCACATCGTCAAGGTGTTCGACAAACAGGCCGCGCACCTGCAAACCTTTGAAGAAGTAAGAGACCAGATCCGCGAGCAACTCGAGAAGCAGCATCTTGCCGAGGCGCAGCAGGTGCTGGCTTCAAAACTGGAGCAGGAATTCCAGAAGTCGCCCAACGAGTTTGCCGCCCTCGCCGCGAAGAAGGGTTTGGAAGTTAAGGAAACGCCGCTCTTCCGCTTCAACCAGCCGGTGACGGACTTCGGGACCAGCGAGGGGTTCCATAACCTCGCCTTCCAGCTCCGCGAAGGCGCTCTGGGAACGGTGTCGGTCCCCAAGGGGACGGCCATCATTCAGGTGATCCAGATCGTGCCCGAGCACGTACCGAAACTCGAGGAAGTTCGCGCCGCCGTCGAGCAGGATTACCGCGCGGCTCAGGCGCAGGTGCTGGCGACACAGAAGGCGCAGGCATTCGCCGCCCAGGCCAGGAGCGGAGAGTTCAAGAAGGTGGCGCGGTCGCTCGGCCTGACAAGCAAGGAGAGCAAGGACTTCACCCAGCAGGAATACATCGAAGGCCTGGGTTCCGGCTCGGCGCTCGCGGCCGCCTTCACGATCCCGCTGGAGCAGACAAGTGACGCCGTCAGCGTCGGGGCCAATCACGTCGTGTTCCGTGTCCTGGCCCGCACCCCCGCCGACGAATCGGGTTTCGCCGCACAGCAGGACCAGATCGCCGAGGAACTTCTGGAACGCAAACGCGGCCTGGCTTGGGCGCTGTATCAGCAGAACCTGCAAGATCAGCTCAAGGCATCCGGCGAACTGAAGATGAACGAAGCAGCGATGAAGGTATTACTCGCCGGCTATCAGAAGTCTTGACGAGTGGATAGTCGAAACTCCGAGGGCGAAGGTTGGATTCCACTCATGGGATTCGACATTCGGCTGGTGTTCAGCCTTATTGAGCTGTAGTTCACTCCTGGCCTGCCGTTCCGTAACCCCGCGTGAACTCAAAACCCACAATCCCGTCGCGTCATAGGATGGCGTGGAACTGGTGATGCCCGACTTGCGTATTGCTCATTAGTCCGTGGTGATCACCGTCGGAGGTCGTCGGCAATGACCAAGCCTTTCTCGCGTGAATTCCTCTTCAGTGACAGAGCCTTCCTCATTTACATGTCCTCCGTCGCCTTGCTGGCGCAGCTTCTGGTAAGCGGGCGCTACGGCATCTTCCGCGATGAGCTCTACTACCTGGCCTGTGGCGAGCACCTCGATTGGGGCTATGTCGATCAGCCTCCCTTCGTGGCGCTCGCGGCCTTTCTGGTGCGCTACGTCCTGGGCGAGTCGTTGCTGGCCATTCGGTTCCTTCCCGCGGTGTGCAATGCGCTCGTGGTGTTCCTGACAGGCTTGATGGCGCGAGAACTCGGCGGCGGACGATTCGCGCAAGGGCTGGCGGCGCTGGCCACGCTCGTCGCGCCGGTCTATCTCAGTGTTCATCACATCTTCTCGATGAACTGCTTCGATCACGTTTTCTGGGCGCTCGCGGCCTACCTCCTCATCAAGATCCTGAAAGAAGATCGCCCGCGGCTCTGGGTTCTTTTCGGCCTGGTTGCCGGCGTGGGGCTGATGAACAAGTATTCGGTGGGATTCTTGGGAATGGGATTAGTTGTGGGCCTGCTGCTCACTCCGGCGCGGAAACATCTGGCGAGCAAGTGGCTCTGGCTCGGCGGGGCGATAGCGTTCCGGATACGCCGGAAAAGGGGAGAAGATCAAAATGAAAGAGCGGATGAAATCCAAATGTTCAGGATGTGACGGGCGGGTGAGATGGAAGACCGTCACACAGAAATTCGAGAGACAAGGCGTGCATGTTGAACTCTCCGGTCTGGAAGTCGATGTGTGCTCGGAATGTGGGGAAATCTACTTCCAACCCGGCGGCGCACAGCGCGTCGTCGCCGCCGTAAACTGTCTTTTCTCCCTGGCTTTGGCGGAGGGGCAGCATAAGGGGACGCTGAGTGCCCGCTTTTCTTGAAGCCAGGATCATTCTCCTTGCACCAGTCCTCGCGGGGCTTTCCCGACCGTCCTTCGATGAGGCGCGGCACTAACAGAACTCGCCAGCCTGCCGTAGCCCACGCTGGCTTGACCCTCCGGCCTCCCGACGACATAATCACGCTTCCGCTCTCTCCAATCGTTTTGGGGGCAGGTTGTGCGTGACATTCGCAAAGTGGCTGTGCTCGGCGCCGGCACCATGGGCGCGCGTATCGCGGCGCATCTGGCCAATGCCGGTGTTCCTTCCGTTCTCCTCGACATCGTCCCTCGCGAGCTGACTCCGCAAGACCAGAAGCAAGGCCGCACGCTGAGCGACCCGAAAGTCCGCAATCGCATGGCGCAGGCCGGTCTCGACGCCGCGCTCCAGTCGCGCCCCGCGGCGTTCTTCGCCCCGGAAGCGGCGAGCCTGATCACGGTCGGGAACTTCGAGGACCATCTTGATCTGGTCGGCGACTGCGACTGGATCATCGAAGCCGTCACCGAGAATCTGGAGATCAAGCGGGCGTTGCTCCGCAAAGTCGAGCCGCGGCGCGCGCCGGGCGCGATTGTCAGCTCCAATACTTCGGGAATTTCGCTCGCCCGCATCGCCGAGGGCTTCGGTGATGACTTCCGGCGACATTGGCTGGGCACGCATTTCTTTAACCCGCCGCGCTACTTGAAGCTGCTGGAGGTTATTCCCACCGCCGAGACACTGCCTGACGTGGTGAATCGTATCGAGCGCTTTGCCGACGTGACGCTCGGCAAAGGCATTGTCATCGCCAAGGACACGCCCAACTTCATCGCCAATCGCATTGGCACATTCGTGACCTTGACGGTGCTGCGCATCATGCAAGAAGACGGCTACACGATCGAGGAAATCGATGCGCTGACAGGCCCGGCGATGGGTCTGCCGAAGTCGGCGACGTTTCGCACCCTTGATATCGTGGGACTCGATGTGCTCGCGTACGTCGTCCAGAACCTGGCGGAGGCGTTGCCGAATGACGAGCGCCGCGACCTCTTCTCGATTCCTGCCATCATTCAACCCATGCTCGAGCGCAAGTTGCTGGGTGAGAAAACCGGCCAGGGTTTCTACAAGAAGGTCAAGAGCGCGGGAGGCGGCGAGGAAAGCGAAATCCTCACTCTGGATCTCAGCACCTATGATTACCGCCCGCGCCAGCGGCCGAACCTGCCGTCCCTCGAAATGACCCAGAGCATCGAAGACGCCGGGCAGCGCGTGGCGGCGCTGATGCAATCCCCGGACCGAGACGGAGCCTTTTATCGCCGGCTGCTCTCCGACACGTTTCATTACGCCGCCAGCCGCATTCCGGAAATCTCCGACGATATCGTCGCGGTGGATAACGCGATGAAGTGGGGTTTTGCGTGGGAGCGCGGCGTCTTTGAACTGTGGGATGCGGTGGGTGTCCGGAGCATAGTGGACGGCTGGAAGAAAGCCGGGCGCGAGATGCCGCCACTGGTCGCGAGACTCCTCGCGAGCGGCGGGGAGACCTTCTACACGTCGACCAGCGGCCATACACAAGTCTTTGATTTTGGCCGTGGCGCGTATCGCCTGCTGCCTGAGCGCCCGGGCGTGTTGCTTCTGCCCGCATTGAAAGCCCGCAACAAGGAGATCAAGAAGAACGCCGGCGCGAGCTTGATCGATCTGGGCGATGGTGTGCTCTGCCTCGAATTCCACTCCAAGATGAACACCCTCGGGGCGGACACGGTCCAGATGGTGCACGCCGGTTTGAAAGCTCTCGATGCGGATTTTGACGCCATGGTCATCGGTAATCAGGGGACAGTGTTTTCTGCCGGCGCGAACCTGATGTTGCTGCTAGTCGCCGCGCTGGAAGGCGAATGGGAGGAGATTCACGACGAGGTGTGGCGCTTTCAGTACGCCAACATGGCGCTCAAGTATGCGCCAAGACCCGTGGTGGGAGCGCCGCACGATCTGACGCTCGGGGGCGGGGTGGAGATGATTCTGCACACCGCGCGCGTGCGCGCCGCGGCGGAGACCTACATGGGCCTGGTGGAATTTGGCGTCGGTTTGATTCCGGCGGGCGGCGGCACCAAAGAAATGCTGATTCGTGCGATGGACGCCGTGCCGCTGGACCCCGACGCTGATCCGCTCGTGAATCTCAAGGAGATTTTCACCAACATCGGCATGGCGAAGGTCTCGACCAGCGCCGAGGACGCGCGCAAGCTGCACTATCTGCGGCCCCAGGATTCCATCAGCATGAATCGCGACCGGCAAATCGCGGACGCCAAGCAGGTCGCGCTCGATCTGGTGCGGCTCGGCTATCGTCCGCCAAAACGGCGCGACGATATTCTGGTGCTCGGTCAGGCGGCCTTCGCCAAAATGAAACTCGGCCTGCACCTCCTGCGCCGCGCGGAGTACATCTCCGATTACGACGTGGTGATCGGGACGCACCTCGCGAGGGTTCTCTCCGGCGGCGGAGAATTTACCTCGCCACAACGCGTCTCCGAGCAGTACTTGCTTGATCTTGAACGCGAGGCCTTCGTCAGCCTGTGCGGGGAGAAGAAAACGCAGGAGCGAATTCAACACATGCTGAAGAAGGGGAAGCCGTTGAGAAACTAGGAGTCAGAAGTCAGGAGTCAGAAGTCAGGAGAGTGAGCAGTGGACAGTGAACAGTGAACAGAAACCAGGACCGCAGGCTCAATGCTGTTCGGACTGTTCACTGTTCACTGTCCACTATCCACTGTTCACTTCCTGGGCTCTCAACACTGCTGCGGAGGGGGGCAAGGGATGAAGGAAGCCGTAATTGTTTCCATTGCGCGAACCGCGGTGGGCAAGGCGCCGCGCGGCACACTGCGGGCCACGCGGCCGGATGACATGGCCGCGGTGGTCATCCGGGAAGTGATCAAGCGCGTGCCCGGACTCGATGTGAACGAGATTGAGGACGTCATTCTCGGCTGCGCGATGCCGGAGGCCGAGCAGGGCAATAACGTGGCGCGCGTGGCTTCGTTGCGGGCAAGCTTGCCCGTCACCTGTTCGGCGATGACCATCAATCGGTTCTGCTCATCGGGCCTTCAGGCGATCGCGCTCGCGGCCGAGCGCATCATGGCGGGTTTCGGGGAGGTGATCATCGCGGGCGGCACCGAGTCGATGAGCATGATCCCCATGGGTGGCTATCATTTCTCGCCCAATCCTTACTTGATGGCTCACTATCCCGACGCCTATCTCAGCATGGGGCTGACAGCGGAGAATCTGGCGCGCAAGCACGGGATTACGCGCGAGCAGCAGGACGAGTTTGCGCTGCGGAGCCACCAACGTGCGCTTGCCGCCATTGGGGCAGGGAAGTTCAAAGAGGAAATAGTGCCGCTGGAGGTTGTCGAGGTCAGCTTGAACGGACACCAGAAGCCGCAGAGCCGAAAGATCATCTTTGACACCGACGAGGGGCCGCGCCCCGACACGACGCTGGAAGCCCTGGCCAAGCTCCAGCCGGTGTTCCATGCGCGCGGGACCATCACGGCGGGCAACGCGTCGCAGATGAGCGACGGCGCGGCGGCAGCCGTCGTCATGTCGGCGGACAGAGCCACGACGCTCGGCGCCAAGCCACTGGCGCGCTTCATCGCCTTTGCGACGGCGGGCACACTGCCGGAAGAAATGGGCGTCGGTCCTGTTTACGCGATTCCCAAGGCGCTGAAGCTGGCGGGACTGAAACTGTCCGATATCGACGTGATCGAGCTCAACGAAGCTTTTGCGGCGCAGGCGCTGAGCGTCATCAAACTCGCCGAACTGGATATCGAGCGCGTGAACGTCAATGGGGGAGCGGTGGCGCTCGGGCATCCGCTCGGCTGTACCGGCGCCAAGCTGACGGCGACGTTGCTCGGCGAAATGAAGCGCCGCCACTCGCGTTACGGCATGGTCACAATGTGCATCGGCGGCGGCATGGGCGCGGCGGGAATCTTTGAGAACCTGTAGCGCCGACCTTCCGGCCGGCGCTCTGAGGCGCCCCTCAATGGGGTCACGGCGAGGCAGCAACCATGGCTACTGGATCCGTGTCGGCGGTGCCCATCAAAGGCGGCAGCTTTCTGATCGAGTCGCGCACACCGGACGAAATCTTCACCCCGGAGGATCTGACCGATCAGCACCGGCTGATTGCCCAGACCGCCCAGGAATTCGTCGAGAACGAGGTCCTCCCGCGCGCTCGCGAGTTTGACTCAAAGGATCATGCCCTGCAGCGCGAGCTCCTCAAGAAGGCCGCAGATCTTGGACTGACCGCCGCGGACATCTCGCAAAAGTACGGCGGGCTGGAACTCGACAAGGTCTCGTCCATCCTTATTGCCGAAAAGATGGCGCGCGACGGCTCCTGGGCAACGACGATGGGCGCGCAATCAGGCATCGGGATTCTTCCCATCGCCCTTTTCGGCACGGAAGACCAGAAGAGCCGCTACCTCCCGAAGCTCGCGAGTGCCGAATGGCTGGGCGCCTACTGCCTGAGTGAAGCGACTTCGGGCTCCGATGCGCTCAACTGCAAGACCACGGCGCGCCTGAGCCACGACGGAAAGCATTACCTCCTGAACGGGACCAAGATGTGGGTGACGAACGGCGGTATCGCCGACGTGTTTATCGTGTTTGGGAAAGTGGACGGCGAGAAGTTCACCGCGTTCATTGTGGAGCGTGGATTCCCCGGAGTCTCGCCCGGCGCGGAAGAACACAAGATGGGGATTCGCGGCTCCTCCACGACGCCACTGAATCTTGAGGATGTGCCGGTGCCGGTTGAGAACGTGCTGGGCGAAATCGGCAAGGGCCATCTGGTCGCTTTCAACATTCTGAATATCGGCCGCCTGAAGCTGGGAGCGGGGTGCGTGGGCGGTTGCAAGCACCTGCTTGCCCTGGCCATCCCCTGGGCCAAGGAGCGCGCCGCATTCGGCCGCAAGATCGCGGACTTCGGCCTGATCAAGGAGAAGCTGGGCGAGATCGTGGCGCGCACCTACGCGGCGGAGAGCGTTTCGTACCGCACCGCCGGTATGGTGGACCGGCTCCTCGCGGGCATCGATCCAAGCGCGCCTGCGGCGGGGCAGCAAATCCTGGGGGCGCTCCAGCAATATGCGGTGGAGTGCTCGATCCTCAAGGTCCTGGCGACCGAGGCGCTCGATTACGCTGCGGACGAAACCGTGCAGATTTTCGGCGGCTACGGCTTTTCGAGCGACTATGAGGTCGAGCGCGTCTATCGCGACCAGCGTGTCAATCGGATTTTTGAAGGCACCAACGAAATCAACCGTCTGCTGATAACCGACATGCTGCTGAAGCGCTCGATGAAGGGCGAATTGGCGCTGATCCCCGCGGCAAAGCGCGTCCTGGAGGAGGTGTTGAGCGGCGCTAGCGAGGAGCCGCCCGACGAATCACCGCTGGCGACGGAGGCCAGGCTGGTTGAGCAAGCAAAGAAAGCCTACCTGCTCGTGGCGGGCAGCGCCGTTCAGAGGTACATGCAGGCGCTGGCCGAAGAGCAGGAGATCGTCGGCGTGCTAAGCAATCTGGCGATGGAAATCTACGCGATGGAGAGCGCGCTGCTGCGCACACAAAAGAATATTACCCGTTCCGGCGACGTAGACTCGTCTGCGTGCGACGCGACGCGCGTCTATCTCTATGAAGCCCTCGACCGCATCGACTCGGATGCGCGGGGCGCCCTGGCCCGCATCGCCGAAGGAGACACACTCCGCACCCAGCTCGCCCTCTTGCGGCGCTTCCTGCGACGTACGCCGCCGGACGTGATCGAACTCCGGCGGCGACTCGCGGATCGTGCGCTGGAACTGAACCGCTATCCCTTCATCTAGTGTCGGGCTTCAGCGCCACCTTTCACAGGCCGCGTAGGGCCTTCATTGCCCCGGCCAAATCCGAGACACCGAGAATCACGTCAGCTTTCTTCCCGCCCGCCGTCACGCTGCTATAGGCGTATTCGATGTTGATATTAGCCTGGCCGAGACGGTTGCCCACCTCGCCCAGGATGCCCGGCTTGTCTGCGAGCGTCAGGCGCACGACTTCCTCCTCAGTGACGCGCACGCCCAACCCCTCCAGGATTTTCTTGGCTTTGGCGGGACTGCTGACTTGCAGACGCACGGGACTTTCGGTACCCGTGGCATACGCCGTAAAGGCCGTGATGTTGACCTTCGCATCGCCCAGCGCCTTGGCAAGGCGACCGAGCTGGCCTGGAGTGCTCTCCACCCAGGCCGTGATTTGTTTTACCTTGGCCATGACCAGCTCCTCCTTGCGTTGCCCGATATTCTTGGCGCGCGCCGGCGCGCCGCCAGTCCGTTGAAGGGGGCAACGACTTCGTCTGCCCGGGGGATTCCGCCGCGCCCTCCCCCAAGTCCAACAATCAAAAGGAATCCCAACTTCCTTGCGTGCCTAACATACTCCGGATGGGAACGTCTGTAAAGCGGAGTGGCGCGATCTCCCCATAGAACGCCGGCTGCGGTTATTATCGGAAGAGGAAACGGATTCGCGTCTACCGGGGAGTAAACGACACGCCGCGCAAGCTTCTTGACAATGCCATGAAACCGTGCAAATTGGAGACGCAAGGCCTGAACCACTCACCTTGAGATTTTCGGAGGAGGGATGGCTGTGCGTCGCGCGGATGAAGTTCACGTCGTGGTCGTGGGAAGCACGAATTTCGATCTGGTGGTGAAAGCGCCCCGCCTGCCCAAGGAAGGCGAGAGCATGCTGGCCACCAACCTGAAGTTCTTTCCAGGCGGGAAGGGGGCCAACCAAGCCGTGGGCGTGGCGCGCCTGGGCGCGAAGACCACCTTCATTGGCTCCGTGGGCAAGGACATGATCGGCGATTTCCTCCTTCAGGGACTCGAGTCCAATGGCATCGATACCAGTTACGTGAAGCGTGACACGCAGCGCACCACCGGCTGCGCCTTTATCATGCTGTTCCCGAACGGGAACAACTCGATCGTGGTCGATGCCTCCGCCAACTTCTCGCTGACGGCCGCGGACATTGAGAAGGCGGAAGAGGTGATCGCCAAAGCCGATGCGCTGTGCACAGTTCTCGAAATCCCGATGGAGGTTGTGGAGGCTTCGCTGCGCCTGGCGCGCAAGGCGGGAAAACTGACGGTGCTCGATGCCGGCCCGCCGCGCAACTGTCCGCCCGAAATCCTGAAGCTGGCCGACATCGTCTCGCCCAATGAAACGGAACTCGCGCACCTGACCGGCGAGGAGGTTTCGGGGCGGGTCTCGGCCCGCGAGGCCGCGGAAAAGCTGCTCGAGCTCGGCATCAAGACGGTGGTGCTCAAGCTCGGCAGCGATGGCGCCATGTTGGTCACGGCGAAATCCCACAAGCATTTCCCTCCCTACAAGGTTACAGCGGTGGACCCCACTGCGGCCGGCGACGCCTTCACCGCGGCGCTCACCGTGCAACTCGCGGCAGGGGCCAAGATAGATGCTGCCATTCGCTACGCCAACATGGCCGGCGCCCTCGCCGTTACCAAACTCGGCGCGCAACCTTCACTTCCGACGGCGGAAGAGGTCGAGGCTTTTGCGGCCCGGCTGTAGATTCCCATACCAGGGTGTCCTCGAGGGACGCGCCCTGAGTCCGGCACAAATGGTGTCCGCCATCCTCACACCGTCGAGGCGATAGCGGACAGTTCCCGCCTTTGTCTGGACTTTCCCCTTTTCTGAAACAAGTTGCACATATCCCGCACGCCCCTTGGTAAGCGAGAGAGCGCAAGGGGGTGACAAAACTCAGGGCCCCAGACAAATTGTCCGACCCTCCAACGGACTTGAACGGGTATCAAGGACTTTTCGTATCTGATTTGGACACTAAGTTCCCACGGTGAAAGTTGTTAGGGCGCAGGTCATACCAAGACATGTTATTTGGCAAATCAACTGCGGACTGTATTTGTCTGCGTTATTGACCCCGTTGAGAATCTTAACAATCGGAGGCGAGTCATGATCACCCGGCGTAGCTTCTTGAGATCAGCCGCCTTGGCGGGCGTATCGCTCGGCGTCCCGCTGAAGTGGGCAAGGCGGGCGTTGGCGGAAATCCCCGGCGGCAGTTTGGCAGCCGGGTCGATCCCCAAGTACCAGATGCCTCTGGTCATTCCACCGGCCATGCCGCGGGCCGGTCGGAGCAAGCGAGAGCCATTCGACTACTACGAAATCGCCGTCCGGCAGTTCCAACAGCACATTCTGCCTCCGAGCATGGGACTCCGGCCCACCACGGTCTGGAGTTATGGCTCCACGGCCTTTCCGGGGACAGTCGGACAAGGCGGTAGTTTCCACTACCCCTCCTTCACGATCGAGGCACAGTACAACCGGCCAGTGCGCGTCAACTGGATCAACGGTCTTGTGAAGAAGAACGGGCACTATCTGCCCCACCTCCTGCCCGTTGACCAGACGCTGCATTGGGCCAATCCGCCCGGAGGCCTGGCCATGCGCGACATGCGAGCCATGGACCCGACGCCCTATCGGGGCCCGGTTCCAATGGTGACCCACGTGCACGGAGGGCATACGCATGAGGAGAGCGACGGTTACGCCGAGGCGTGGTATCTGCCGGCCGCACGTAACATCCCCCGCGGCTACGCGCGGGTCGGATCGTGGTACAACACTTTCGCCGCCAAATTCAAAGCCCGGACCGGTCAGGGCTGGAACTGGGGTAGCGCGGTTTTTCAATATCCCAACGACCAGCGCGCCTCGACGCTCTGGTACCACGACCACACGCTGGGCATGACGCGCTTGAACGTCTATGCCGGCCCGGCGGGTTTCTACCTGCTGCGCGGCGGGCCGAGCGATCTCGCCCCGGGCGCTCTCCCGGCACCGGCCCCGGCGCTCGGTGACCCGCCCGGAATGAAGTACTACGAAATCCCCATGGCCATTCAGGACCGCTCTTTCAACTCCGACGGCTCGCTCTTCTTCCCTGACTCGCGCGCGTTCTTCGACGAATTCGAAGGGCCGTACATCCCCGACAGCGACATCTCGCCGATTTGGAATCCCGAGTTCTTCGGCAACACGACGGTCGTGAACGGACGGACATGGCCCGTTCTGGATGTCGAGCCGCGCCGGTACCGCTTCCGCTTGCTTAACGGCTGCAATTCTCGGTTCCTCATCCTGAAGCTGGTCACCAACCCGCTCGAACCTAGGCCCGCCGCGCCGGTTCTTCCCTTCTGGCAGATTGGCACCGAAGGCGGCTTCTTGCCCCAGCCCGTCCAGCTCGATCAACTCCTCCTGGGGCCCGCTGAACGGGCCGACGTGATCGTGGACTTCACCAGCCTGCCGGCCGGAACCGAGATTTACCTCATCAACGAGGGACCGGACGAGCCTTTTGGAGGCGGCGCGCCCGCCAGCGACTTCGACGCCGCGGATCCTTACAGCACTGGCCAGGTGATGAAATTCCAAGTGGTGCCGCTCGCCTCGATCGACACTAGCGTTCCCCCCGAGGCGCTCACACTGCCTTCGCTCGTCGCGCTTGGTGAGGCCAGCAATACACGGAAGCTGTCGCTGAACGAGGAAGACTCCGCGGTGCTCGAAGGGGTTGGGCCGAGAGCTGCCCTGCTGGGTACGCTCGATGGCGCCGGCTATCCGGTGCCCAAGCCCTGGATGGATGCCACAACCGAAAACCCCGCGCTCGGTTCCACGGAGGTCTGGGAAATCTACAACTTCACTGCCGACGCGCATCCCATCCACGTCCACTTAGTGCAGTTCCAGGTGGTGGACCGTCAGGCGCTGGAGACCGACAACGAGGGGATGTCCGTTACTCCTGCTCAGTTGGTGGGAGAGCCGATCCCACCGGAGCCCTGGGAAGTAGGATTCAAGGATACCGTCATCGCTTACCCGGGCCAGGTCACGCGCATTAAAGCCCATTTTGACCTGCCGGGCCGATACGTGTGGCATTGCCACATCGTCGATCACGAAGATAACGAAATGATGCGGCCGTACGACGTCGGCCCGTAAACTGTTGAACAGAGGATCTCCCGACACGGGTAAGGGCCGCGGACATCCGCGGCCCTTTTGCTTTGCCTCTCCTTCGACCCCTCCGATTTGGTATGCTGGCGGCACAAGTCGGACACGATGGGGCGTTGTTGATCTTCTCCAACTTCTCGGGAGGGACCATGGAATCACGTTCTTTGAAGCGAGCTGCCATTGGCAGCATTCTGTTACTGTGCGGCGGGATTCTGCTGGCTGAGCGATCGCAGGGAGCGCCGCGGCTGGCCACGACAGGTGCAGCAACCCAGGCAGAATCACCCCCCGCTCCCGACGTCCACACCATGACCAGTCAGTTCAAACGAATCGTCGTGGTGCGGATGAAGAACCAGGTGGATATCCTGCAAGGTCTGCGGGATGCCGTGGCGCGCGAGAAGATCCAAAACGCCGTGATCCTGAGCGGCGCGGGCTCGCTCGTGAGCTATCACGTCCACGTGGTGAGCAACACGACGTTGCCGGCTACCGAAGCCTTTTTCAAAGGCGAGGGGCCATTCGATTTGATCGCGACCACTGGCTACATCATCGACGGGCGTGTCCACGCCCATATCACGTTCTCCAACACGGAAAAAGCCCTGGGCGGCCACCGCGAGCCCGGCACGCGGGCCTTCACGTTTGCCATCATCACGCTGGGCGTGCTCGAAGACGGCACCAGCCTGAAACGAATGGACGACCAGACGTGGCGTTGACCGTCGCCGAACGCGAAGGAAACCGAGGACAGGGCCTTCCGCTACTTCAGGATTACATTGCCCAGATAGCCGCGATTCTCACCCGCCGCGTCGACGAGGCGGATGCTGACACGGTAGGCCTCCGCAGGGAGAGCGACGGTCTTCTCCACCTTCACAACTTCGCGCGGGTCGACGGGCTGCAACGTCTCGCGGCCCAGTTCTTCTCCCATGATGCTGTAGAACACGGCTTCGAGCGTTCCCGGCACGAACACACCGAAGCTGCCGCGCAGCGTGATGCGCCCGCCGTCAACTTTTGCTGAGAGCGGTTCACTGATGATGCCCGCCGCCACGGCGTCGCGCACGGGATTCGTCACGCGCGCTGGCGACCAGGCGATCGGGTACGAGTACTCCTCACCCGGTTCAAGCGTCGCGTAGGGGCTCATGCCTTCCGACTCGAAGAAGTAGGGAGTCTTCTTCGGGTCATCGGCCAGGACCTGATCCCATGGCCCGCGCGAGATCGTGCCCGGCCCATTGTTCCAGGATTCAATCGAGGCGTCATCGGGATATTCCTCGCCGGGGAAGAACCTGAAATTCTCGACAAAGCCGATGTTCTTCTGGCCGTTGACGACGGCGTACCATCCGGCGCTTGAATCCGCCCCCATTTTGCCCACGCGGTAGAGGTAGTGGATCTTCAGCATCCGCCCTTCATCGACCACCTGATAGCTCGGGTGGCGCACGTCGCCGAACATGACGTAGTAGCCGCCCGGATGCTGGCTCTTGGGGTTGAGCGGCACGTACATGTAGACCTCCGGATTGGGCTTGGAGGGATCGTTCGCATCGGCCGCATCGTGCTGGACCACATGCCAGATGCCCCAGCGGATCGGACGCTTCGAGATATTGCGCATCACCTGCTCGACCTGGATGCGCGTGGTATCCGCATAGACGTGATAGGTCCGCACGAATTGCACGCCGGTGCGCGGGTCTTTCGGGCTGGTGACTTTGACGGCGACCTCGCCCGAGTTGTTGCTGGTGATTTCCGAATCGTACTTGCTGCCGTCCAGGATGTAGTACGGAATGCTGGGCCACTGGTCGTCGTTCGACCAGCCCTCGGGCCCCGGCCAGACCTTGTCGCCGCCGTAATTGGCCCAACCGGATTTCAGATTGTTCTGCTCCGGCGGCAGGACTTTGCCGGCCAGATCCGGGTTGACGAAGAAGTATTCGTGCTCTCCAAGCTGCAATTGGATGGCGCGCCCGCCGATATCGGGCGCCACGTAGAGTGTGACCAGACCGTTCGTCAGGCGATAGACATTCCAGCCTTTGTATTGCGTTCGCTCAACCTTGGCGGGAAACGATGCGGCGGATGATGCCATGGCGATCCTCGCTGAATTCAAGAATGAGTTAGGCGCGGTAGTGAGCGCGGCGTAGGCAAGACCAGACAAGATTGCAGCGAAAGCAGCACCGTATGTGAATTTTCTCGAGGGAGTCATCAGCAAAACCTCCGACCGCGGGCGATCTCAGAATCCGGTGGGCACAATCCAGTAAGTGGCCTCAAACGTCTTGCCGGGCTCGATCAGAATCAAACCTCTGAACTTACCTTCGTGAGCGAGGTTGAAGGCGTTGGTGGGTCCGGTTTCGGGCTCGATGCAGATCAGCGTGTTATCGAGCGGCGCGTAAATGACCGCGTAATCGTACTCCTTGCCGTAGATGACTTCGATTTTCCGTGTCCGCCCTTTCACCCAGATGCTGCCCAGGCCTTTCCTGTCGCGCGCGAAATCCGAAAAGGTGTTGTCGATGAATGTCGCGCCGAGCGCCACGCCCTGGCTTGCACCCGGCAGAAACTTCTCGGTCGGCTCCGTTTCTCCCGTCGGGATCAGTTCACGTTCAGTGAGCCAATGCTTCCGCGCGCCGATCGCGAGCGTCCACTCCGCGCGCGGGCCGTCGGGGCGGAAGTAGGGATGGTAGCCGAAATGGGCGGGCATCGACGAGTTGCTCAGGTTTTTAATTTTGGTGGCGCACTCCAGCTTGCCATCTTTCAGCCGGTAAGTGACCTCGTAAGTGTGCGCGAAAGGAAAGCTCGCCATCAAGTCGGGATACTTGTAGAACTCCAGGCGCGAGACGATAAACGCGCCCTCCGCGCGCGACGCGCCGGATTGGATTACCTCCCAGCGCGGCTCGTACACCAGCAGCCCGTGCAGGACATAGTTGTTGGGTGGAACTCGCAGGAGATTCCCGAAGGAATCGTTCAGCAGATACTTCTTGCCCTCGAAGAAGTAGAAGTCCTTGTCGATGCGGTTGGCGAAGGGGGCCATGAAGGGATTCCCCCAGCCGAACCAGTGCCTGTCCAGGTAGGCTTGGAGCGATTCGGGCGCGATGAAGACGTCCTTGCCGTTGACCTCGAAGGCGTAGGCAAGGTTGCCAAGGCCGGGGGCGAGGGCGAGCTCCATCTTTCGAGCCACATCGCGCAGGTGGTAGGTCGTGTACCCTTCGGTCGTTTTTTTCGTGACGCTGTATGCTGTCGAGGCCTTGGATGCAGCCGGCTGGGCCATGGCGGGGCCTCCCAGGGTGAAGGCGAGGAGGGCGGCGGCTACCGCGTGCAAACTGCGACGGACACGAGCTGCAGCCACCTGACCTCTCCCCATCTATGCTTCCAGCGCAGCCAACTGGTGCGACAGGTCGCGCACCGCCGGATAAAGGCTGCGATAGATCCGGTATTGCCGGTCGTAGATCGCCACGTTGGCGGGATGAGGCGACATGCGCTCGCGCACCTGGATGGCCTCTTTCGCCGACTCTTCGACCGACGCGTAAATCTTCGCCCCCACGCCGGCAAGCAGCGCCGCGCCCAGCGCCGACCCTTCCGAAGTGCGCAGTGTGACCAGCTCTTTGCCGTAGATATCCGCTTGAATCTGTCGCCACAGAAAGCTGCGCGAGCCGCCGCCCGAAGCGCGAATCTGCTCGACGGGAATCTCCAGCTCTTTGAAGATCTCGAGCGAATCCCGCAGGCTGAAGGCCACCCCTTCGAGAATAGAACGGATCATGTGCCCGCGTTTGTGCGCCGCGGTCATGCCGAACCACATGCCGCGCGCCTGCGCGTCGAGGTGCGGGGTACGTTCGCCCATCAGGTAGGGCAGCCACAACAGACCTTCGCTGCCTGGGGGAATCTTCTCCGCCTGCTGGATGATGAGGTCATAGGGATCGACGCCGGTCTGGCGCGCCAGGTAAGTCTCCGACTCACCGAAGTTGTCGCGGAACCAGCGCAACGAGAGCCCTGCCCCCTGCGTCACACCCATCACGTGCCACTTGCCGGGGACGGCGTGGCAGAAAGTGTGGATGCGTCCCCGGGGATCGAGCTTGGGCGCGTCGGTGTAAGTGAAAATCACCCCGCTCGTGCCCAGCGTCGCGGAAGCGAGGCCGGTTGAGACGATGCCGTTGCCCACGGCGCTCGCCGCCTGATCCCCACCGCCTCCGACCACGGGTGTGCCCGCCTTGAGGCCGGTGACGAGCGCCGTTTCGCGCGTGATTTGGCCCGTGATCTCCGGCGACTCATAGACGCGTGGCAGAATCTTGGAATCGATTTCGAGCGCCCCCAGCATCTCCTGCGACCATCGCCGGTGGGTTACGTCGAGCAGCAGCGTGCCGGAAGCGTCGGAGACGTCGGTGGCGAATTCGCCCGTAAGCTTGAAGCGCAGGAAATCCTTGGGCAGCAGAAAACGCGCCACGCGCTCGAAGATTTGCGGTTCGTTGTCGCGCACCCAGAGGAGCTTGGGCGCGCTGAAGCCGGTGAGCGCGGGGTTAGACACGAGCTGGATCAGCCGCTCGGCGCCGACTTGCTGCGTGATCCAGTCACACTGCGCCTGGCTGCGTTGATCGCACCAGATGAGCGACGGGCGCAACACGGCGTGCGTCCTGTCGAGCAGCACCACGCCGTGCATTTGGCCCGAAAGGCCCACGGCCGCAATGTCGTCGCCTTTGGCTCCGGCCTGCTCAAGCGCGGCGCGCACAGCTCGGATCGTCGCCTCCCACCAGTCGGCAGGGTCTTGCTCCGCCCAGCCGGGCTTGAGCATCCGCATGGGCTGATGATCGCCCGTCGCGGCGCCCACCACGTGCCCGTCCGGACGCACGATCACGACGCGCGTGCCGGTCGTGCCGACGTCGATTCCCATCATGTAGGACATCGAGTA
>Ga0073934_10002854_pt1 | contig 33892 bp, 16 predicted proteins | sample LarsenN4metaG_FD_76834 | JGI IMG/M metagenome (GOLD analysis project Ga0073934, IMG submission 76834) | Hot spring sediment bacterial and archeal communities from British Columbia, Canada, to study Microbial Dark Matter (Phase II) - Larsen... ...
GCCGCCAGTGGTGGTCGTGGTCAAGACCGGGGTATCCACTCCAGGGGTCTGTCCCTGGCGATAGAGTTGGACTTCAACGGCGTCAACACCCGCTTCGGTTCCGTCAAGAGCGCCGTTGTTGGCCGCGCCGCCGCCTGCCCCATCGTCAATCCAAACGATGTTGCCGATGGCGACGGCCTGGACAAAGCCGAAGTCGGCGGTGAAGTTGACGTTGTCATCGTCAAGTATGCCGGTGTAGTTGGGCTGGCCTTCGCCGGTTTGCTCACTGTCAGGTTGCAGGTCGTACACTTGGCTGCTGATGCCAGTCGTCCCTGGGGTGAAGCTGTCAATGCCGTTTTCGTCGCCGGTCTGGTCGGTCGTTTCGTCGCTGCCTGCGCCGCTGCTGGAAACATAACCCATCAGGGGTTGACCTGGGCCAAACTCAGAAGCAGGGATGTGGACGAAATATTGGCCAGGGGCGAGGTTGTCGAACTGGTAGAAACCGCCGCCAGCGGTGGTGGTAGTCAGGATTGGGGTATCCACGCCGGGGGTCTGACCCTGGCGATAAAGGTGGATTTCAACGCCGTCAATACTAGCCTCGGCTCCGTCAAGGATGCCGTTGTTGGCCGTGCCGCCGCCTGCCCCGTCATCAATCCAGACAATATTGCCGATGGCGACCATCTGCACCAGGCCAAAGTCAACGGTGGGGTTGTGGGTCGAGCCGGTGGCGATAGTAACCTGAGTATTGCCCAATACGCCGTTGTCGCCGGGGACAAGTGTGACCGGATTGCTGCGAATCGTGCCGGTGGGGGTCAGGTTGATGCCGTTATCATCGCTGTTGACGTTGTTATCGGGATTGATAGAAGAAGCGATGTCGGTGCTGCTGGTGAAGGTGGCCGGCGGCACAATTTCCACAATGTACGTACCGGAGAAGAGGTTGGTAAAGGTATAGAATCCATTCGCGTCGGTGGTGGTGCTGCTGAGAACGGTCGTGCCGGTGGCGTCGTAGAGGCGGACGGTGATGTTCGGAGCGCCCGTTTCGCCGCCATCCAGGAGAGCGTTGTTATTGTTGTCGAACCAAACCTGGTCGCCCAGCGAGAGGCGATAGAAGCCGAAGTCAATGGTCAGGTTGCTGCTGGCGTTGGTATCGCCATCCGTGACCGGCTCGCCGCCCACCGTCAGGGAGACTGGGGTGCTGGCGACAAAACCACCCGCGCCTAACGTGCCGGTAACGACGCCATGATCCTGCTCGTTCAAATCGCTGTTGCCGCCCACCGAGCCATCGCTGTTGTAATATTCAAACAGCGACCCGCCGGAATTGAAATTGGTGGTGGTGACTACCACCAGATAAGCCTCCGCCGGGGCGGTACTGGGCAGCAGGTTGGTGAAGGTGTAGAAACCGCCGGAGCTGGTGGTGGTGGTGGAAATCAAGCTATCCACGCCGGGGGTAAATTGGCCGTCGCCGTTGGTGTCCTGATACAGTTCGACCGCCACACCGGGGACGCCCACCTCGCCCGCATCCAAGATACCGTTGTTATCCACATCGAACCAGACCTGGTTGCCCAGCGAAACGAGAGGCACGATGCCAAAGTCAACGGTGGGGTTGTGGGTCGAGCCGGTGGCGGTAGTGACGGTATTTTGATTTTGCGCTCCGCCGTCGCCAGGAGTCAGCACAACCGGGTTGCTGCGGATAATCGTGCCGCTGATGACCACGCCGTTGTCGTCGCTGTTGACATTGTTATTGGGGTTGCCCGAGGTGCCAATATCGGTGCTGCTGCTGTAGCCGCCGGGCAGGACAAAACCGACGACATAGGTGGCCGAGACCAGGTTGGTGAAGGTGTAGAAGCCGTTGGCGTCGGTGGTGGTGCTGCTGAGGACGGTCGTGCCGCTGGCGTCGTACAGAATAACGGTGACTGAAGGCACACCGGCTTCAGCGCCGTCAATAATGCCGTTGTTATTGTCGTCGGACCAAACCCGGTCGCCCAACGAGAGGCGATAGAAACCGAAGTCAATGGTCAGGTTAGAGTTGGCGTCGGTGTCGCCGTCGTTGATTGGCTCGCTGTTGTTGGTCAGGGAGACCGGGGTGCTGGCGACAAAGCCGCCCGCGCCCAGCGTGCCGGTAACAACGCCATGATCGCGCTCATTCAAATCGCTGTTGCCGCCGACGAAGCCATCGCTGTTTTGGTAGCTGACCAGTGAGCCTGCGCCGGTGAAATTGGTCGAGGTGATGACCACGAGATAGGTTTGGGTGGGGAAGAAAGACGGCAGCAGGTTGGTGAAGGTGTAGAAGCCGCCGGAACTGGTGGTAGTGGTTGAAATCAAGCCATCCACGCCGGGGGTGTATTGACCGTCGCCGTTGGTATCCTGGTACAGTTCGACGGCCACGCCGGGCACCCCCACTTCGCCCGCATCCAGGATACCGTTGTTATCCACATCAAACCAGACCTGATTACCCAGCGAGACCAACTCCACCAAACCGAAGTCGAAGGTGTAATTGTTCTGGGTGATGACCGGGGTGATGGTGACCAGGCCGCCGCCGCTGGGCACGCCGTCGGAGTCGAGGGCGTCGTCGCCGCCGGCGTTGATGAGGGTATTGGTGAAGCTTTCCAACGGCCCGCCGGGATTGAAATTGTCGGCGGTGACGGTGATGGTATAGGGCTGGCTGACCGGCACGGTGAAGGTGTAGAAGCCGCCGGAGGTGGTGGTTGTGGTGAATATCCGGCCATCGGGATGGGTCACAGTGACGGTCACGCCGTCGAAGCCGTTGCCTGGCCCGTCATTTTGAACACCGTCGTTGTTGACATCAAACCAAACGTAGTTGCCGATTTCGACCAGCCGGACAAAGCCGTAATCCAGGGTCAAATCTTCGGTGAAGGCCGAGGTCAGGGTGGTGGTGATGGCGTAGCCCAGGCCGCCGAAAGTGGCGGTGATAGAGGCGTTGGAGTCAGTGGCGGTGGTAGCGCCGCCAGCGGTGAGCAGGGTTTGGGTGTAGGGTTGCAGCGGCCCGCCCGGCCCATAACTGGCGTCGGAAATGCGGACGGTATAGGTGACATTCAGCGGCAGGTTCTCAAATATGTAAAAGCCGGTGATAGAGGTGGTGGTAGTGGCAATAAGCGTGCCGCCGGCCGAGTCGAACAATTCAAGGATGACTCCGCCGATGGGGAACTCATTGGGATTGCTGTTCTGAATGCCGTCGTTATCGAAGTCATACCAGACATAATCACCCAGGCGGCCCAACGGCCAGGTGAGGGTAAATACGGCGGTATCGGTGTAGGGGCGCACGCCGGGGATGGTATCGGTGAGCGAGGTGGTGGTGATGCCGACAGTATTGGTGAAGCGGCTGCCGCTGTAGATGGCCTGGCTGAGGCGGGCAGTGTAGGTAAGGGTCAACGTATTGGCCGGGGGCGGCGGCACATCCAAAAAGCCAATCGTCCAGGCGATGGTCTGGCTATCTGGTGAATAGACTCCGCCGTTGGAAATGGTCGTCGGGGTGATGCCGGCCGGCAGGTTGTCGGTAATCAGCAGGCTGTAGGCCGGGCTGTTGCCGGTGTTGGTAACGGTGATGGTGTAAATCGCCACCTGCGGGTCGCCGGTGAGAGCGCCCTGCTTGGCGATGTCAATCACCGGCTCGCCGACATTGGTGGTGACGACGTTGCTGGTGGTGAGTACCGTGGCCGCTGCATGAGTCATGACTGCGCTGTTGGTGACAACATCGGGGCCGGGGCCGGCGGGAATATCCGTGGCCGGGCTGGGGAACTCATGGGAGATGCGGGCAGTCACGGTGACAACGGCCTGGGTGTCGTGGGGAACGCTGGCAAAAGTGGCCGTAATCAAGCCGGTAGCCTGGCTGAAGCTGGCCGCTCCGCCTGTACCGCCGCCGGTGGTTACACTTTCAATAAAGAAACGGGGCGTGTTCAATTGATCGGTGATGACCACATTGTAGAGCGTGGCGGTGATGGGCGAGGCCGGGACAATCAGGGTGTAAGTGACGAGACTGCCCAGGGTGGCTGTCGGCGGCGGGCTGAAAACAGTCGTTTTGGTGATACCGCCATTGACAGTCTGTACGGCGGCAGAGTGAGAACCGCCGCTGTAGGTGCGGCTGATGACGGTGGGGCTGCTGTCGCCGGGCCAATTGTCGTAGGCTAAGGCAGCCTGGTTGGACAGGAAAGTGTTAGCGGTGATGCCGTCGGAAACGCTGAGAACGACGGTGATGGTCAGGGCCGTGTGCGCCAACGGATTGAAAGGGGCGGTATTGGTCAACTGGTTGATGTTCCAGACCAGGTTGGCTGCGCCGGGTACGGGTGGGGTGGGCGTCGTGGTAAAAGCCGAGGCCGGGTCATCGCTTTGCAGGCTGTATGTGACCAGGCTCATGCCGGCGGGGATAGCGTCGGTGATGACCAAATCGTAACCGGGAAGCGGGCCCTGGTTGGAGATGGTCAGGGTATAAGTAACCAGATCATTTGCCCCGACGAAGCAGCCTTGTTGGCCCATACGGGTGACCAGAATGTCATCGAATTGAGTTTGGGTATGACTGGAGGAGAGGAGACCTACCCTGCCATTTGTAAAAGTATTGTCGGTAGCCGAGAGGCGGCGTATCCCATCTACAAATACCTCAATTAAACTTCCGGTTACTCGAATTTCAACATGATACCAGCGATTAATCTGATAGCCGATGGGAAGCGAATTCAAAACGGAGCCGGTGTTACGTAGCTCCAATTGCATCTGCGTGTTAGACCAGCGGAACAAATATCCGGTGTCGGTTGTGCCGGTATTATTTTGGCGGATATATCCACCCATTGAACCCGTTGGATCGGAGGTGCGCATCATGAAGCTAAAACTGTAATCAGTCCAGTTGGTAGCGCCTATGAAAGCCCGACGATTAGATGTTGTATCGGTATTTTGATAATATCCTTCGGGGGTAATCGTCCATGCGCCCAGTTCAGACCAACCTGCATCAGACAAGTTGTTAAAGTTGGAAATGGCTAAGGTGGCCGCGCAACCCGGCGGCGTCACATAGCTCTTACCAAGGTGCAGCAGCGGCTCCACAATGTCTACCTGCGCCGTATCGGTGAATAAGTAGGATTGACCTTCGTCAAGGTAAGTCATTTGTAAATTATTGGTCCGGCTGACCCCGTTGGTGTTGGTGGCAACACTTTGGATGACGGCGGTGATGACCCCATTAATCAGGGCTGAACCGGGCAGATTGCCCAAATTCCAAACCACATTGCCCGAAGCCAGCGAGCCGGGGTCGAGGGTGGGTGTGGTCGAGAAGAGCGTCGTCGGCCCACCGCTGCTGCCGTCGCCATCGAAGGTGTAGGTTAGGATAGAGGAGACATAGCCCAGACCGGTGGGCAGTGTATCGGTCAGAGTTAGATTCTGGTAGAGGGCGTCAATATCGGGCAGGGAGGTGGAGAAGGTAAAGACCACCAGGCTGCCGATGGTGCCGGTCTGGACGGAAGGCGCTTTATCAAACTCGGTCAGCAAGGTGACAAAGGCGGTGTCGCTGATACCGCTGGTGTAAGCGCAGCCGCTCCCACAACTGCCGCTGGCCTGAACACTATTTGTCGGCACACCGCTGCCGGCGGGGGCCACCGTAGCCGTGACAATGGCCCGCCAGCTATCGCCCGAGGCGATGGTAATGGCCGGAGTCCAGGTAATCACCTGCCCGGCGACGGTGGGTGTGTTGGTTTCGTCGGCGTCGCTGCCGGCGCCGGCGCTGATGCCGGTGAAGCCGGAGCCGACGGTGTCGGTAATGAGTACACCGATGGCCGCGCCGGGGCCGCTGTTGGTAATGGCGACGGTCCAACTGACGACCGTGCCCACATCGGCCACACGGTTGAGCGGGGATTTATCTATGACGAGGTTGGGATTTTGCACGGTGACAGAAGAATTGCTGGTGGTAGTGTAAGGGCCGGTACTGATACAGGAGGTGTTGTCGTCATACAAAATAGTCAGATTGTTTGGCCCGCTGGCCGGGACGGCGCATGCGCCGGTGGCGCTGCTGTTGGCTACCCGGAAAGTCAGCGTGGTTACGCCGGTGGGCAGGGTGATACCGCCCGTCCAGGCAAAGACGGCTGTGGTTACGCCTGCCGTCGGCGAGATGTTGGGGGTGGTACTGGCCGAAACAAATTCCTGGTACACAAAGCCGCTGGGCAGGGTGTCGGTCACAAAGACATTATAGGCCGGCGGGCCGTCATTGGTCAGGGCAATGGTCATCAGGCCACCGCAGGTGTTGAGCGGGGTGGTATCGAGGGTTTGGGCGGTCAGGCTGGGCCGGCTTTGCAGGCTGGCTGTAGCCGTCAACGGTTGGGCGGTGCAGCCATTGTCGCAGCCATAAATCAGCGTGGCGGTGTTGATGGAGGTGGATTGGCAGGCTGTCGCTTCGGCGTCAATGGTGGTGGTGATAAAGAGGGTACGGTCCACACCGTCGGCGGGCAGGTCGCCCAGGTTCCAGGTGACAAGGCCCAGGGTCGGAGTGACGACGCCGTCCGAGGCGCTGGCCGTTGGCACAGCAGCGTTCATATTGTCGGGCAGGTTATCGGTGACCAGCACATTTTGGGCAAAATAAGCGCCGGTGTCATTGTTGGCCGTAATCCGCCAGACCACCACATCGCCCGGCTCGCCAAAAACAGTATCGGCAAAGGCGGGGTCGCCCTGGGTGACGTTGCGGCCCTGTTTGGTCAAAGTGATGTCGGGTTGTTCTTTGGGCAGGGTTACGGCATTTTCAACGCTGGTAAAGAAGGTACCGCAGGAGTGAAGCCCGCCGGCCTGGGAGCGCACCACCGTGTTGCCGGGCAAACTGCAATCCGTCTGCACCAGAAAGCGAATGGTAATCTCGTCTTCAGCCGCCCGGTCGGTTAAAATTTGGGTTTGAGAGAGGGTAATACCGGGGTTGGTTAGCTGCCAGGTGAGGATGGTATCGGTCCCTGCTGTCGAAGTTACCGGCTCAAAAGGAATATTGGCCAACCCGGCGATAACTACATCGTTCCTATCGGTAACGGTTATACGAGCGGAGCCGGAGATATACTCCAGGAAGCTGATTGTCTGACTGATAACCAGTTGGTAAATATGGGCCGAAGCTGAAGCGTTTTTGACCGTCAGAATGACCTCGCCGGTATCACAGAAGGGCAAATCGGCGGTTTGGGCGTTAGAGGTACGCACAGCAAAGGGCGGCACCAGGAAACTAATAGAATCGGTTTGGGAGGTTTGACAGGCGCTGTCGCCCAGACAGCCGCTGCTGAGGGTCACACTGGCGCTTAAGGGATCGCAGGCCACCACATTGACGGAACTGACGTCTATTCTAACCTGCTGATTAGGGGTCAGGTTGAGCACTTCCCAGACCACATCGTCGCCGGGGTTGAACGGGCCAGGGGTGAGCAGGTTAACCTGGGCGCTCAGGTTAGTGGTATAGGTAACAAATTGTAAACCGGCGCTAATGGTGTTGGTGATAAGGGTTCGCCCGGCAGTACCTGCACCGTTGTTGGTAGCATAAATGCGCCAGGTGGCTCTGTTTTCGTTGACGGTAAACTGGTCAGGCGTAACAAACAGGGTCACATTGGGCGGCGTGGTTGTGCCGGGGTTGGCGTCGGTGTTGCCATAGTCGATACCGCAGCGGTCGGTAAAGCTTACTCCGGCTCTGAGGTTTGGAGCGGTGCAGCTACGGGTCATACTAAAACTAATTGTGCCGGTCGTTGTGCCGGTTTGAGTGAGCGGGTTTTGAAAGGTCCAGGTGATGATATTGGTTCCGGTCGTCACCGTAACCGGATTGCCGGCAAAGCCGCCGCCATAGGTATAACCGGAAATGGCGCCAAAATCGGGCGAACCGACATTAAAGGTAACGACAATATTATTGGCTACCAGCGAGTTGGCTGCCAGGTCAGGATCGGAAACGGTCAGGATGACCGGAACAGTGGCGCAACTATCAAAGCTGTCAGGTGAAATATCAATTTGCAAATCAGCCCGCTGTAAATCTATCGGCGCTCCCTGGAAGAAGGCGCCGCCGCTCTGGCAGGTACCGCTGCCGCCAGCATTCGGTACATTAAAGATAGACCAATCGAAGAAAGAAATCTGGGGATTGCCGGCCAATACACCATCCAAAATACTGAGGGTGTAGGCAACGGTGATGCTGTGCGTGCCGGTGGGGAGCGTCACGCCGCCAAAATTTAAGACCAGTTGGGGCGCAGTTTGGGTGATGGTTACTTCTGAGGTGCGGTTAACGCCGTCAATCGTCACTACCAGGCTGCCGGGCACATAGGTGAGCGTGCCGGGCGGCACGTCGTCGCTGGGCACGCCATCGTTGAAGCCCATCGTTTCTGTAAAGACCACCCCAGTCCAACTATTAATCGGCATAGAATAGCGGTTGGTCATGGTAATCAGGCCGCACACCTGGCCGTCGGTGCTAAACTCTTTGGGGAAGGCTGTGCCGGCAAAATTTTGGATAATAACCGAAGCCTGGGCCGTATCGCTCAAGGGGGAACAACTGGTGCAGCGCACCGGGGCCTGGCCGGAAGCGGTGTTGGTCGCAATCGAGTTGGTCCCGCAGTCACTAATCACATCAAGCGCCTGCACCGTCAAGGTGAGCCGGCCGGTAAACGCGCCGGGAAGGGCTGGGGCCGGGATAGTCCAGGTGACGACATTGCCCGCGCGGACAAAGGAGCCTGCGCTGGGCGTTACCGCGGTGGTGGTGAAAACCGAGGGCACAATATCGGTGATGATGATATTGCCGCTGATATTTTGAACGTTTTGGATATCAAAATCTACAAAAAATTGAGATGTTTGCCCGGCAAAGGTGGCCGAAACCGAACTGGATTTGGTCAGGTCAAAGGTGGGCAACTCACCCGCGCCGTAGGTGTAATTGACTCCAACGCTGGGATTGTTAAAGGAGAGACCACAGGCATCGCGGTAATTGGCAGTGAAGTTGAAGCTGCCGCTGCTGGGGGCGTTGCACACATCAAAAGTAGGTGTGACCACAAAGGAAAGTGTAACCGGTGTGGTAGTAATGACTCCGCCAGCGTCGGTGCGTGAAAAAACGCCGGTAGCCGGGTTATAGGTCCAGCCCGGAGCCGAGCCAACCGTAAAAGGTTGGCTCTCCAAATTGCTATCCAGGATAAAGTTTAACGCGGCGCCACCCGAATTGGTAACAGTCACTACGGCGGTTTGAGGGGCGGGGCTGCAATAGGCAAAGGTCAGATTGTTAGCGGCCAGGCTGATAGCGGGTTCTTCCAGCAGATAGGCAATATCGGCGGTATCGGTGGCCGGATTGGTGCTGAGGCCATCGCCCTCGCTGTTGCCGATGCTCCACCAGGTTCGCCCGGTATTGGTCAGGTTGTTGCAGGAGTTGATGGTAGCCGTGACCACAAAACTGCGGCGCTCGCCAACCGTCAGGGTAAAGGGGGTCACGTTCAGTTGGCTGAAATCTACGTTGGTGTACCCAATGCCAATGGTATCGCTGACCGTAGCCGAGTAGACATCACCGAGACCGGTATTTGCCGCCTCAATGGTCCAGGTGACAACGTCGCCAAACGTGCCGTCCTGCACCGTGGGGCTTTTGCTGATGACCAGGTTGCCCCGTCCAACGGTGACGTTGACCCCGCCGTTGTTGCTGCCGGGCGAGCCAAGCGGATTTTCATATACAGCGTTGGCGTCGAGGCGCTGGCCGGAGATGGCGCTGCCGTCGGTGGTCATGCGGAAGGTCAGGGTGACGACTTCGCCGGGGAGCAGATTACGGGTGATGTTTGGCGTCCAGACGACGAGCGGGTCGGTGTAGCTGTCGGTGTAAGTGATGGCGCCGCTGACCGAACTGATCCAGACGGCGCTGCCCGGCACATAGGTGAAGCCGGCAGCGGGGATAGTGGCCGTGATGAAGAAATTGAAGCCGGTGGTTGAAGCGCTGCCATTACGGACGGTGATGGTATAGGTATCCCCGGCAAAATTCCCGGCGCTGACATTAGCCGGCGCAGACACAGTTACCTGCACCTGGGGAATCGGGGCCCCCATCGGGCGGAGGGGAGGCAGGGCGGCCGCCGGGGCGGGTTCCGCAGAGGAGTCCAAAGCGAAGCTTTGGCTGTCGGCAGGGGGGCGGGGGAGCAGAGGGGCAGGGGAGGAATTTTCTTGGACTTTAAACCAGCCGGGTAAAACGACCGGAGACCCATTCGACACTCCCTGCGGTCGCAGGGCAGGCCGGAGACCGGAGACCGGGGCGGCTACTGGAGCAGCAGATTGAAACCAGCCGGGCAAAATAACGGAGGACGGGGAACCGGAGACTGGAGTAGCAGGTGAGGGATCAGGCTGAAACCAGTCGGGCAAAATGGCCGATTTCTGGCTACTGGCTACTGACCTCTGACTACTGATTGCTGCCCTCTGGCGGTTGGCTTCCAGTTGGATCAAAGCGGGAGGTTGAGCCAGGGTAAGACCGGCAGTTTGCCTGGTTTCCACTGGCGCCAGCCTGGGCGGTTTGAACCAGCGCGGCAAAACGGCGTCGGAGCGGCTGCTAACGGGGGTCAGAGATTTAGATTCAGAAATAAGAGCAGGCGTTGGGCTGTGGTGGGCCGCTTCGGCAGGAATCGGTTCCACTTCATAGGCTTGAGCTATGGGGGCAGGTGGGAGCAGGTTTACCAGCAGCGCAAACAGGCTAAGGTAACTGCTTAATTTTTGCCGGAAGGCGTGTGACATAGCCTCTCCTCCTAAAAGGGACATGGATGGTGGCGGAGTTCAGGGTTTTAGGTAGGTTACAGTTGAGTGTAACCTAATCAGCCGGTAGATTTTCTAAAATGGTTTGATTATTGGGCCGGTCGCTAATATTTTGCCCGATGTGTGACCAGGCGATTTGACCAGATTTGTTAATAACAAATACTGCGGGCGTGGCCACACCATCACCCAACAGATTATAGACTCCATAGACATCGGCCACACGATGGTCTGGGTCGGCCAAAACTGGAAAAGAAACATTGGCTCCGCCGGCGGATGCTTGCGCTCCCGCCTGGTCTTGCACAGCGATGGCGATAACTTCAGTATTTTTCTGGCGAAATCGCGCCAGGTCTGCTTCCAACTGGCCCAGTTGGCTCATGCAGACGCCTCAGGTATGGCCGCGATAGAAAACGAGAGCCACATTGCTTTTGCCGCGAAAATCCTGGAGGGAAATGGTATCGCCGGTGGCAGCGGTGAGGGTAAAGTCAGGGGCGGAAGGCCGCAGGGGAGCAAGGGTGCTGGGGGGCAGGGGAGACTCTTCATCTTTCTCCCCCTCTGCACCTCCGCTCCCCTGCGCCTCTGCCTCTGTTTCTAATAGAGGCTTGAGATAGTCTTCGATTGCCGCTTCGTCCAGGGGGCCGATGTGCCGGGCGACGACGACTCCGTTGGCGTCAACAAATACGGTGGTGGGTAGACCGCGCACTTCATAGGCGATGTTGCTCACCTGCCCGTCGGAGTCAAGCGCGATGGGGAAAGTCAGACCCAGTTCTTGAACTAAGGCGGTGACGGTGGTGGGGTCTTCTTTGACGTTAACGGCGACAAAGCCGATGTCAGCCTGATAAGTGGTGTAGGCGGCTTGCAAAGCCGGCAACTCGCGGCGGCAGGGAGGGCACCAGGTAGCCCAAAAGTTAATGAGCGTGGGCTTGCCTCGCAGGCTGCTTAAGGTTAGTGAGCCACCTTCGAGTTGGCTGAGGGTAAAATCGGGTGCAGCGTTTTGCGGGTAAGGTGAGACGGCCATTTCGGGGGGCGGAGCAAAGATCGGCTGAGGAGCAGGGGTGCTGGGGGGGAAGGGAGATGGGGGTGCAGCTTCTGCCACCACTTCTCCTTCTTGCTTTCCTATCTCCTCATCCACCAGAGAACGGTACAGCCCAATTTCAGCAGAAGCGCGGGCAGCGGCAAGCCAGGCAGTGAGGTCATCTTCTTGCGTTTCGAGCTGACTTAAGGCTGCTTCAACTTGAAGCAGGCGATCTACGCGCGCCGTCAGGTCAGATCGTTCCAGGCCCGCTTCAGCCAGGGCCGTGATAACTGTTTCATCGGTGACTTGCCAGTTTGTTTCTAAGGTTTGAATTCTGGCTTCAATTGCTTCAGTGGAGGCCGGTTGGGGCGGCAAAAGGGGGGATACGGCTTGGAGAACAATGATCTCGTTAATCAGCCGGTCAAGCGTTTCTTCGGCAGTGGGGATAGGCTGCGCCGCCAGTTGGCTCATCACCGCATCGAGGCGAGTAGCCTGTTGCCAGGCTTTTGGGGTAATAACCTCATCATTGACGGTGGCAACGGCTTCGGCCAGGCTTGCTCCGTCGGAAGGTATGGAGACAGGCTCCTCATTGCCCGAAGGAAGCGGCGTGGTTATGGGCGTAGGGGGGGCAGAAACGGCCAGTTGGCCCATTAACCCCAGTAAACCAGCTACCGCCAATACGGCAATGACCAGGACAGTTAATAAAGCCGGAGTGCGTTTACCAAAGTAAGTGAGAGACATCTGATGTAACCCTGTCTAAAGGGTTCACTACAACTTATTTATGAAATAGATTAAAATCCAAATTGTAACAACATCGGCTTCAACCCTTCTCTGTTGAAGCCTTATTGAAAATTTTGAGGTAGAACATTACTGGCAGCGGCGCCTGTAGTTTACTATTTCAATGGATAGTTTAAATGGGGAAATTAGAGGCGACCACTGGACTGCATACGGTCAGAAGAAAAAGAGAAAAAGAGGTTGGTTTTTAATGAACAGAACAAAGCCAAAATTGATAGTAGTTTTTTGATTATAGCATCAAAAACAATGTTTGGGAAGGGTTAAAGGTCATCAAAATTTTGCACAAAGGTACTTTTTTTGATTTGCCCGAAAGTCTACTGTGGTGACAAAGGGTTGCAATTTTTATCAGTTAGGGTAGATTGGAGAGTTTTCCGAGCCTACTTTGGCCTGAGAAACGCTCTGTTACTCATAAGAGCTTGAAAACAAAAAATCCCCCATTCCTCATTAGAGAACGGGGGGATTTTTATTTTTAGCCATGAGGTTTGTGGCTGGCTATTCTTTGTAGCGAGAGCGAAGGGCAAGACCAAAGCCGCCCAAAATCAGCAAGCCAAGACCACCAGCGATAGCCCATCCTTCCAAACCGGCCTCACGCAGACCTGTCTCCGGCAAGAAGGCCACCGGAATAGTGGGAGCGGGCGTGGCCGGGATAGCAGCTACCGGAATAGGCGTAGGAGTGGGGGTAGGATCTTTGTCATCATCATCGTCATCATCAGGGGGAGATGAAGGAGGGGGGGGTGGAGGGGGGGGGGGAGGAGGGGCAGGGGGGGCAGCAAACGCCAGACTGGCTTCGTTACTACAAGTTAAGGGGACAGGGCTGTTCTGCCGGAAAGCGTTTCTGATGGTTGAGGTAAGGGCAGTATTATTGGTCCCGGCCGGAATTTGATTTACTGTATAACTGAGCGTTAAGCTAAAGGATGTGTTGGGTGGAAGCGGGCCGGAGATTGTAGTTAAATCATCCCAGGTAATCACTCCTGTGGAGGTGATGTCAGGGGTTGGAACCGCATTGAGGAAGGTTAAATGGCTAGAGTTATAAGCCTCTTCCAAAGGTAAAGTGGTGATGGTGGTACCGCCGGTGTTAGTAATCGTCAGGCTGAAGGTAACTACCTGGCCAGGATCAACCGGCCCGCTGACCGGATCAATCAGGGTTTGGGTAATTTGTAAAAGCGGGATGGGGCTGCCGACCGGAACAAAAATAGTTACGGCGTCTGCTTGTAGCGGTAAAGAGGACGTACGGGCATTGGCCTGATTGATAATAACCGCACCGGCATTGTTGACCGTAGCATCATAGGTGAGGGTACTGCTGCTAAATTGGTCAAGTTGGCCGGTATTAAGACCATTCCCATCCAACGGATAGGCTGAACCGCTACTGTTATCCGGTACTAGCTGGCCATCTTCGATAGTAGTATCGGGGATATAGGTCAGAGCAGACGGCAGTGTATCTGAAACAATCACGCTGTTAAGAAGCGTGGCCGAGTCATTAAAGGTCTCTAGCTGGAAGCGTACCCCATCACCCAGGCTGATGCTGCCGCTGCAATCAAGGTCGGTCAAGAGGCTGAAGGTTTTTTGGATAGCTAACGAGCGTAAAGGCACAATGGTGGTCCCGGCGTCAATGGAGGGCAGCGCAAGACTGGCGCTGGCATCCTGGCCCCAGACAGCGGCGAAGGGTGTGCTGTCCCTGGTAAATAAAAAGGCGCCGGTCATATTACAGTCGCTTGGGTCCATAATAGACATTTCTTGAAGTGGTATAAGAGGATAGCCAATCCCCGCTCCTGGATAGGGGTCGGCTATGCCATCCCCGGTGATATCTACCTCGTCTGGGGTGCCATCATTATTGACATCTACAAAAAGGTTAGTGGCCGTGAGAGCGGTTACATATATGCGCATCTCGCGACCATTATTATTCGGATCATTGATATTTGAAGGACAACCCTGAGAGAAGATGTTATTGTTGCCCACGCCCAAACTAATTAATGTTTGGCTGGTTAGATTAGCAACAGGCAAAACATCGTAACCCCAGTCTTGCGCATCGGTCGCATCAAGCGCTGCCATCCCGTAAAAAACCGGTCCGTTGGAGGTAAAGCGCAGCCCTGTCGCGCCGCTCATATCGGCGTCAGTAATAATAGGAGGGGTAGGATCAACAGGATATCTCACGGTACTATTGGGCGGAACATTCAGCGTGGTGGTATTTGTTATGGATTGGACCGTGATGGTCAAAGGGTTGGTAGGGCTGGGGTTGTAAAGCCAGAAATCGCCGTCGGAGGCGCGCGGCGCCAGGTAATCATTGGTCCATTGATCAAACGGAACCAGGGTATAACCACGTGCATCCCAAGTGCTATCGGGATCGGAGGCGAAAAGATGGGCCTGGACCGGAGCCGAGGCGCGGACATGGGTACCTGCCAGAACACCGTTCAGCAGACTGAGTTGTTCCCCCATGTCTAGCGTTGTGTCTGGTAGATCAAGGTCTCCAGGATTGTCGCCGTGATCAAAGACGCCATCGGCATTTGAATCTATTTCTACCAGGGTATCATTCTCTACGGCCTGGATATTCAATCCAACGACCTCAAATTCACCCTCATTGCCCGGCCCATTTCTTGTTACATTCTGACCAATAGCGGTAATGTATTCCAGGCCCCAGCGATTGGTGGGATATAATTCCCAGGCGTCGGTGTATAAGATGCCCGGACCGGGGGGGGCCGTCCAAAAAGAGGTGCTGACAGCAAGCGCGCCTCCTGTTGAGGTCAACATATCCCCCCCATCAAAAAAGATGGTGGGAGGGGTACCCCGTGCTGCCGATATAGAGGGGACAGTATTGCGCAGGGTTATAATCGTCCCAGAGGTGAGAATATCGCTGGCAGGTATACCCAGGAGTTGAACTCCGGGGGGCAAGCCGGTTGTATTATTAGCCGGATCCCCATCTCCCCAAACCAAAGTCGTCGTCTGAGTTGGAAACGTGAGATCTCCTTCAAACGTATCTTCCCATTGATCATAATAAACGATACTGCCATCCCGATTAACGGCAATTGAGATAGTTGTGGAAATAGGTAGGTTAGATGTTATGTCTCTATCGTCTGAGCCGGCGTCGAACTGGGCCGCGGCGGCCTCGGTGGCATAAGGAATGAAGAAGGTAAAAGCATCAATTCGACCCCCACCGGCGGCGCTCTGGGCAATATCAATGTGCTTGAATGTTATGTCAGTGGAGTTTGTAGCACTATTACCTGTTGTAACAAACGGCAAAAATACCTGGGTGTTAGGTTTAGAATCTGGCTCATCGGCCTTGCTTTGAACAAGCAAGCCTATACCGCCCAAAAGCCCTATCAGTGTCAAAACGGTTATCCAGTAGAGGTGACTTTTTATCTTCATGATACTGTTCCTTGTGGTTTTACACTACAGTAATAATCAAGTTGACGGTTCTTTTGTTTGGCCAGAGCGGCCAAAGGTTAAGGCCCGACAGTAGCACAGCTTTAATCAGGTGGCATTCCGACTGCCAGGCCCAAAGGGAATCCATAGGTGAGGTCGTCAATCCAGGTTTTGTTTAGCCTCAGCAAAGCAAAATCTGGGCCAGGAAGGTTTGTATTAATCTGTTTATTGTGCGCATAGTTACCCTCATTTATATATTTTTGTAATGGAAATATGTCTACGTTACGGCAAAGTAGGTCTAATCGCCCGCTGACGCCTAGGGATGCGCCCGCTACGGTGAAAAATTGGATCTACTGATACTACGGCAAAGCAGGTCTAGTCGCAATACTTTTCAAATAACGTAGTTTAGCCCCTTGTGAGCGGGCACAAGGCCCTATGCTACGGCCTTATTTGAAAAGTATTGGGTCTAGTTGCCCAGAGAACAGCTAGGGGAGCTGACCTCTAACGACCAAAGCCAAAAGAGCCGTAAGTTAAACCCTTAATTCTTTTTTTAAGATTCGGGATGGAGAATAAACAGAGTTGCTGGCAATGTAACCAAATCGGATAATTTTTAAGAATAAACTAATTCCGTAATTGAGAGTTGCGCCAAAACCAACAGATTACGGCAATAGCTACTCCAAAAAACAGCCCACTCCAACCCATACCCCAAGCCCCCGGCGTTTCACGTCTCCCCGTCTCCGGCAAAAGGTTGACCGGAAAAACGGTAGAAGTGGGCGCAGGAATATTCACTGCAATAGGGGTTCCCGCAGGTGTGGAGGGCGGCGGTGGGGTCGGAGTATCAGGTGGTTCAGAAATGGCGGTAGAGGTTGGAAGGGGGGTAGAGGTAGGTGAAGGGGTTGGGATTTGAGCCGGTTCAATGCTTAATACAGCAACATCACTGCAAGCAGGTAAAATTGTGCCATCACTAAGTGTTCCTCCGGAGCCGATAGTCCGAAGGCTCGTTTCGATAGCAGTGGGGGGCAAGTTTTCAAGGACGGCCCAATTAACCGTTAAATTCATGGCAGCGCTGGGAGCTAAATCGCCAAAAGAGCTGGTCAAGTCATTCCAACTAATTTGGCCCGCATCTACTCCATCAGGCGGCGGTGCTGCGTTTTGAAAAGTGAGATACTGTATTTCAAAGGTGGTGCGTAAAGGAAATGAGGTGATGGTTTCACTGCCGGTATTGGTAACAACTAGACTGAATGTAACCACCTGTCCACCTGATACCAGGCCATCAGCCGGGTCAATCACCCTTAAATCTATTTGGTAAAGCGGGGCGTTCGTTTGGGTAGGGGTAAATACAATAACCGAGTCTGAACTTTGTGGCAAATCTTCAGAACGAACCTCAGCTTGATTGACAATAGGGCTTGCGCCATCGCTGATGCGGACCTCAAAGGTAGCGCTCCCGGCGCCAAAAGCGCCCAGATCACCCACATGGTAGCCGCCTTCATCAAAGGGGAAAGGAGTTGTACCACTGTCTGGAATAGGCGCTCCGTTTAAAAGCGTAGTATTCGGCACATAGACCACAGTTCCCGGCAGTGTATCTGAAAGAAAAATATTTCGCACCGAGTTAGCAGTTTCATTAAAATAATGTAGTCTGAATTGGATACTATCCCCTACCGTTACCGAACCGGTACAATCAACATCTTCGGAGATGGCAAACGTTTTTTGCAAGAGCAGCGCCGGGAGTGGCACAATACCGGTTCCGGCGTCAATGGAAGGTAGAGCCGGGTCGGCATCCTGGTCCTGGCCCCAAACGGTGGCAAAGGGAACTTCATTACTGGTAAACAAAAAGGCGCCGGTCATATCATGGTTGTCTGGGTCAACAATATCTACTTCTTCTAGCGGGGAGACCTCAAAATCGCGTCTGGCGCCATTACTGTAAATCACTGTGAGGGTTGTTTCCTCAACGGCGGTAACATAAATTCGATTTTGATCATTATCAGGGGGTTGATTATTGTTACCCAGCCCTAAACCGATCAGCGTTTGGGTTGCCAGACGATTAAAAGGCAACAGGACATGTCCCCAATCTTGAGCATCAGCCTCGTCAAATGCAGCCAAACCAGAGAAAGCTCGCCCATCAGTAGAGCTAAAACGGGTACCGGTGGCCTCCATTAACCCACTTTCAGGGTACTTGACCGTACTGTTTGACGGAATGGTGATTGTAGTTGGATTGGTAAGGGTTGTTTCCACCTGAATCTCTAGTTCCTCATCATCGGGATTGTAAAGCCAAAAATCACCATCAGAACTGCGCGGGGCCAGGTAATCGTTTGACCATTGGTCCAATGGTACAAGGGTGTAACCCCGTGCTTCATAAGTGCTATTGGGGTAGGCTGTAAACAGGTGAACTTGCACCGGCTCCGAAGCCTCAACCCTGGCTCCCACCAAGACACTATCCGGCCCAATACCGGATCTTGTACCCAGCCTGTTGAACTGTTCACCCTGATTTAGAGTTACAGTAGTTTCAAAATCACCGTTAGCATCGGCATCAATACGAACTTCAGTATTATTTGAAACAGCCTGCACATTCAAGCCGACTACCTCAAAACCGAGCCGTTGATTGGGGCCATTCCCGGCCAAATTCTCGCCAATGGGAATACGGTAATTTCTGCCCCACCGATTAGTAGGGTAGAGTTCCCAGGCGTCTGCGAACAAAATGCCGGGACCGGGTGGCGCTGTCCAAAAGGTCAAACTTACCGCAATCGGACCCCCTATTGCAGTCAGCAGATCGCTCCCATCAAAGAAAAAATCAGCCTGATCTCGAGGCAAATCTACTATATTGCGTAAGGTAATAACTGTGCCCTCTCGCAATAAATCGTCATTGGGTAGCCCATGTACTGTTTCAGTAGGACCATTATTATTAGGGCTGCCGTCTCCCCATATTTTGGTCGTGGGTTGAATGGGTCTGGTTAAATCAGGTTCCAGACCATCTTCCCACTCATCATAATAAATAATGGTACCTTCTCGCTGAACGGCAATTGAGATAATGGTTTCAATATCAACATTGGTCAGATCAGTGGTTGATTGGCCTGTATTAAATTGGTCATCTAATATATCGGTGAGGTAAGGAATATAAAAGGTAAAGGCATCAATTCGTCCTCCCCCTTGCTCATTACTTTGAGCTTGGGCATGGACCAAAATCCACAGGCTAGCGATCCCTCCCAAGATCGTTGCCCAGAGGACCAGGCGAATATGCTTTTTCATGGCCTGCCTCATTGTTTTTAGCCGCACCCACGGCTAAGGCGTTGAGGACTACAACTACCTCCTCATGACGTTTCGATTGACTTGGCTGGAATTTAGGTGTAAAGATTGCGTAAATACAGTTCCATGCAGTATAAAGAAAGTTGGCTAATGGGCCTATGGTATATTAGTACCAACATGCCACTGGGCTAACTTTGTGGTAAAATTTAAGCTATGGTCTCAGAAAGAATCGAGCAAATCCTAAAAAATCTACCGGGCAAGCCCGGCGTTTACCTGCACAAAAACGCGCAGGGCAAAGTAATTTACGTTGGCAAAGCCGTCAATCTAAAAAACCGGGTGCGCTCCTACTTTCATAAATCGGCCAGCTTCAGCAGCCCTAAAACTCGCCGGCTGGTTGAAGAAATTGCCGATGTTGAATTTATTATTGCCGAAAGTGAATTGGAAGCGCTGCTGCTGGAAAATACCCTCATCAAAAAACACCAGCCGCGCTACAACGTGCGCTTAAAAGATGACAAGCGCTATCCTTACATTAAAGTACATTGGCAAGACCCCTTTCCACGGGTAACCACTACCCGCCGCCTCATCAACGATGGGGCGCGCTATTTTGGGCCATACACGGCGGCCTGGGCAGCCTACCAAACCCTGGACCTGGTTCGCAAAATCTTCCCTTATTTAACCTGTACCCGAATCATTGACGGCAAAGACGAACGCGCCTGCCTGTATTATCACATTGGCCGCTGCGCTGCGCCCTGCATTGGCGCGGTCAACCAAGCCGAATATCGCCAGATCATTGATAACCTGTGCGACTTTTTGGGCGGCAACACCGAGCCGGTCATAGCCGACTTGCGCCGCCAAATGGAAGCAGCCTCAACTGGACTGGATTTTGAGCGGGCCGCTCAACTGCGTGACCAAATCCGGGCCATTGACCAAATTGTGGAAAAACAGAAGGTGGTTAATGCTGAGACCGCTGACGAAGACGTGATCGCCTTTGCCCGCGCCAACGGCGACGCATGTGTGCAGGTCTTCTTTATTCGAGGGGGAAAATTAGTAGGGCGAGACTACTTTGTCTTGGAAGGTACTGCTGACGAGGCCAACGCCGAAATTATGACCTCGTTCCTGAAACAATTTTATGATCAGGCTTCCACCATCCCCCCGGAAATTTTGCTGCCGGAAGAAGTGGACGAACTCATGATAATCCGGGATTGGTTAAAAAGCAAGCGCGGGGCCGATGTTACCCTCAAGGTGCCGCGTCAGGGCCAGCAAAAAGAACTCCTGGAAATGGTGGCCCAAAACGCCGCCGAAACCCTGGCCCACCTGCGGGCTCGATGGGCCGCCGACGAAAGCAAGCAAACCGAAGGGTTGGCCGAGCTGCAACAGGCCCTCGACCTGCCGGAGCCGCCCTTGCGCATCGAGTGTTACGACATCAGCACCCTGCAAGGCACCAACACGGTTGGCTCGATGGTGGTGTTTCAAAAAGGCGTCCCGCGCAAAAGCGATTATCGCCGCTTCAAAATTCAATCAGTAAAGGGCCAGGATGACTTTGCCAGCATGCAGGAAATGCTGCGCCGCCGCTTCAAACGCATGTCGGATGAAGGTTACCGTGAACAGAAGATAGAAGATGGAGGATTGAAGTTAGAAGAAGCGAATTCGTGGGCGCTTATCCCCGATTTGGTGATTATTGACGGCGGCAAAGGACAGCTCAACGCCGCCCTGGAAGTGCTGGACGAGTATGAACTGCGTGACGCTGTCGCTATTATCGGTTTGGCTAAACGCGAAGAAGAAATTTTTTTGCCCGATATTTCAGAGCCGGTCATCCTGCCGCGCCATTCCCAGGCCCTTTTTCTAATCCAGCGCGTCCGCGACGAGGCTCACCGCTTTGGCCTGACCTACCATCGCAATCTGCGTGGCAAAAGTGCGGTTCATTCCAGCCTGGATGAGATTGAGGGCATCGGCCCCAAACGCCGTCGGGCCTTGCTCAAAAAATTTGGCTCGCTCGATGCCATTCGCGAAGCCAGCATTGAAGAGCTGCTGACCGTGCCCGGAATGACCCGCTCCGCCGCTGAAAAATTAAAAGCAGACCTGTAAACAGGAGTAAGGAGTAGGTAGTAGGGAGTAAGGGAGTGGAAAGAAGTTGGAAGATAGAAGATAGAGGATGGACGAGAAGCATAACAAGATCTATCTTCAATCCTCTATCCTCTATCTTCTTCCCCTACTCCCTACTCCTTACTTCCTACTCCTTTTTTATCATTGCCAAGCGCCCCCGAATGTGGTAAGATAGCAATAGAGTAGCCAGTCGTAAAGTCGTAGTATAATCAGGTTGCGCATTGCCACCCTGCGACCTTGTTGCTGTGTTACGCGCTAAGTTAATCAAGGAGATAATTTTAAACATGCGAACACCCATTATTGCCGGAAACTGGAAGATGCACAAGACTCTGGCCGAGGCGGTGCAGTTGGCCCATGAAATTCGTGAGGCTACTGTTGATATAAACGGGGTAGATATTGTGCTCTGCCCACCCTTTACCGCTTTAGGCGCAGTCGAGGGGGTGATTGCTGCAAGTAAGCTTGGTCTGGGGGCGCAAAATATGTATTGGGAGGAGCAAGGAGCCTTTACCGGCGAAATCTCACCGCTGATGCTGGATGGGTTGTGTGATTATGTGATTCTCGGCCACTCCGAGCGCCGCCAATTTTTTGGTGAAACGGATGAGGGGGTCAATAAAAAAATCAAAGCCGCGTTGAGCCATCACCTCATCCCGATTGTCTGTGTTGGCGAAAATTTGGCCCAAAATGAAGCGGGCGAAACCGCTGCCTTTGTGGGTGGGCAGGTCAAAGCCGCCTTTGCCGGCCTCTCTGCCGAAGATGCGGCCAGAGTCATCGTGGCCTATGAACCCATCTGGGCTATCGGCACCGGCAAAAACGCCGACCCGGCCACTGCCAACAGTATCATCGGCTTGAGCATTCGGGGCGCTATTGCCGAGATGTATAATGAAGATGTTGCCCAACAGATCCGCATTCAGTACGGCGGCAGCGTCAAGCCCGATAATGTCGAAGCCTACATGTCCCAACCCGATATTGACGGCGCGCTGGTCGGCGGGGCCAGCTTAAAAACAGAAAGTTTTGTGGCCCTGGTTAAAGGGGCTTTGGTGAAGGTTAGAGGATAAAAGCGGAGATTAGAGATTGGAGATTAGAATGAATTAATCTCCAATCTCTCTTACTTTCATGTCCGGTTGGTCTATTCTTTTCTGGCTCATTGTATCCTTTCTCTTAATGTACCCCCTGAAACGCTGGATAACGGCCCACGTTCAGGGGGTTGCTTTTCTGCTCACCGGCAACCCGCGGGTGGCGATGTGGCTCTTTTGGGTGCTGTTTTTGCCCGGTACACTACTGCACGAGCTGAGTCACTGGCTCACAGCATTTTTGTTGGGGGTCAAAACCGGCCGGTTTTCCCTCTGGCCGCAAATGAAAAAAGGCGGCGAACTACAGATGGGGTCGGTGCAGGTGGAACTGAGCGACCCTTTCCGCCACAGCTTGATTGGCCTGGCCCCCTTGATTTTTGGCACCCTGGCAGTACTGTTGATTGGGCAGGGCTTGTTGAACTTGGGTCGGCTGGGGACCGCTTTTAACAGTGGCGATGTGGAACAGATTATCGAAGCGGTGGCCCGGCTCCTGCTTGTTCCCGATGTTTGGCTCTGGCTGTACCTTATTTTTGCCATTTCCAATGCGATGTTGCCCAGCGCCTCTGACCGGGAGTCGTGGCGAACGGTCCTCATCTATTTGGGTTTGACCCTGGGGTTGGCCCTAGGGTTTGGCCTCAACCCCACTATGCCTCTGGAACTGCAAAATTTCGGCTTGATGCTGATGGCCTATCTCCTTTCTGCCTTTGTTATTACCCTTGTCATAGATATCTTCTTCGTCCTGCTCATTGCCGGCGTCGAAACCATTTTTACCTGGATGCTGGGCCGGCAGGTACAGTACAACCGCTAGACCGCCAAATACAACAAAAAGATGATTGACAAAATCCGGCAACTCAGGGTATAATGGCCGCACAGTAACCAGTGAACAGTCATCAGTTTAACTGTTCACTAGCCACTGATTACTAACCACTGATAACTGACTCAAACGGAGAGGCGCATTCCATGTTCATGACGGCGGCTACGATTATCTTGGCTAATAGAGGCGGTTTTGCCCCTATGCCTTGCCGTAGTGCGCCTGTTGACTCCTGAGTTAGCTTTGAATTAACTATCGAGCCGCGAGCGCACTACACCTCGCGGCTTTTTGTTTTTCTCGACCAGGTGTGCTGCTTTTCCAAAGGCATCACCCCAGCCCAAGCCGCGAATTATCTCGCGGCTTTTTTGTTACTTCTGAAACGTAATTACTCAGCCATGTCATTTCGACCGTAGGGAGAAATCCCCGATACCTTACTTTTACATCTTGCGCTCTGGAGATTTCTCGACCTTCGGTCTCGAAATGACATGGGCTTGATCAGAAACTCTATCAAAAATTGGGAGATTTGTAATGACCTCATTAAATAACGTTTTAAGTTTACCTCGTCCCCTGGGCGATGGGCTGCTTCTCCGACGGGCAGCTTCTGCCGATACGGAGGCCGTGGCTGATTTGAACGGTCGCATCCTGGCGGACCCAGACGAGTCGCCCCAAATATTGGCAGATTGGACCAGAGACCTGATGTCGGGCCGTCACCCCACCACCGCCGTCGAGGATTTTATTGTCGTCGAAGATACGCATACGGGGCAAATTGTCAGCTCAATGGTTCTGATCCCCCAAGTCTGGCGTTATGAGGATATTCCTTTTGGGGTGGGGCGACCCGAACTGGTTGTGACCGATCCGGCCTACCGCCGCCGAGGACTGGTGCGGGCTATTTTTGAAGCGATTCACACCCTAAGCGCTTCTCAGGGGCATTCGGTTCAAGGGATTACTGGCATTCCCTGGTTCTATCGTCAGTTTGGCTATGAATATGCGCTGCCTCTGGGGGGAGCGCGTCACTTGAACCTGACAGATGTGCCGGATTTGAAAGATGGTGAGTCTGAGCCGTTCCAGATTCGTCCCGCCAACGCAGCCGACATCCCGATTTTGATGGAACTCTACGAGCGCCAATGTGCCGGCAGGCTGGTCACTACCCAGATTGACGAAAATCGCTGGCATTACGATTTGAATGGGCACAGCCAGGACTCGATTCAAAAACTTTGTGTTAACTGCATTCTCAATTCTGAGGGTCGGGTCATCGGTTATTATTCGACTTCGGCCCATCCCTGGCATGAGCGGCTAATCGTGTGGGAAGTCGTGGTGGCCGAAGGCATCTCGCTCCACGCGGTGCTCCCCACCGTAACCCGCGCTTTGAAAATGCAAGCCCAGGCTTATCAGCCCCAGGCCGGGATTGAGCCAAAGCCAATAACCACCCTGCGCTTTTCTTTGGGCCTGGAGCATCCGGTTTACGAAACCCTGGCCGCCAAACTGGGGCCATTCCAAAAACCGTATGCCTGGTATATCCGCGTGGCCGACCTGCCCGGTTTCATCCGGCACATCGCTCCGGTCCTGGAAAAACGGCTGGCCGGCTCGGTGATGAGCGGCTACAGCGGCGAACTAAAAATCAGTTTCTTCCGGGATGGTCTGCGCCTGGCCTTTGAGCAGGGACGCCTGGTTGAAGCGGTCCATTGGTCCCCGCCCGACAGCGACCACCACTGGGACGGCGCAGAATTTCCGCCGCTGGTTTTCTTGCAGCTTCTCTTCGGCCACCGCTCCCTGGACGAATTGTGCTACGCCTTCCCTGATTGCTACGCCGACGAGGAGCCAACCCTGTTGCTCAAGGCATTGTTTCCCAAGCGGGTCTCCCTGGTCTTCCCGCTGGGCTAAAATTAGAGAGATCGAAAGGAAAATCAAAATGAGAAAGCTGAGTTATCATGTCGCCACCACGCTCGACAATTATATTTCGCACGAGGATGGCTCTATTGAAGGGTTTTTGGCTGAAGGGGAGCATGTAACCGACTATATCGAAAGCCTCAAAGCTTACGATACTGTCCTGATGGGTCGAACCACCTATGAATGGGGTATAAAATTCGGCGGACTCCAGCCGGGGCAGACCGGCTATCCCTGGATGAAGAATTATGTCTTCTCCAGAACCCTCCGTTTTGACTCCGAGCCGGATCAGCAGCTTGAAATCATTGCCGAGAATCAACTGGATTTTGTCAAACAGTTAAAGCAAGGTGAGGGCACGGATATTTACCTGTGCGGCGGCGGTGCTTTTGCCGCTTTTCTGCTGGAGCATGAATTGATTGACGAGTTAAAAATCAAGCTTAACCCGATCATCTACGGCAGCGGGGTCAGGCTTTTTGGGCAAAGTACCAAAAAAGTAGCCTTGTCCCTGGTTGACTCCAAGATCTATCAGAGCGGGGTACTGTTGTTAACCTATAAGTTGAATTATTCATAGCAGTTTTTAAGAATTTAGGAGCGACTATGCTTCATATCTCAAACATATCCAAAAGTTACGGCCCGGAGACCATCCTGACCGATATTTCTTTTATCGTCAATTCGGGCGAGCGGGTCGGCCTGGTGGGACCGAACGGCAGCGGCAAAACAACCCTGCTGCGGATTATCACGGGGCTGGAGTCACCTGACAGCGGCCAGGTCCGCTTCGATCCGCCGGGACTGTCGGTCGGTTATCTGACCCAGGCGTTGGTGTTTGAGCCGGGCGAAACAATGCAGCAGAGTCTCGCCCGCGTTACCGCCGAACACAGCCGGGCCTGGGCTGAAATGCAGCAGGTTGCCGCCGCGATGGCCGCCGCACCACCCGGCGACGATCTGGTGGCTTTAACCGCCGCCTACACCGAGGCCGAGACCCGCTTCGAGGCCGCGGGTGGCTACGAAGTGGAGGCTCGGTTGGAAGCGGTCTTGACCGGCCTAAATCTGGCCGATATCCCTCGCGGCCTGCCGGTGGAACTGTTAAGCGGCGGGCAGAAAACTCGGCTGGGTTTGGCCGGACTGCTCATCCAGCAGCCGCGCCTGCTCCTGCTCGACGAGCCGACCAACCACCTGGATTTGGATGCTCTCATCTGGCTGGAGGGCTGGCTGGAACGTTACGACGGCGCGGCCCTGATTGTCTCCCACGACCGGGCCTTTTTGGATGCGACCACCACCCGTACCCTGGTGCTTGATCCGGTCAGCCACACCTTGCGCGACTTTCCCGGCAACTACACCTTCTACACCGACACCCTGGCCCGTGAAATCGAAACGCAGTGGCAGGCTTACAGCGACCAGCAGGCCGAAATTCTGCGCTTGCAAAATACCGCCCGCCAACTGCGCGGTCTGGCTAAATTCAAGCGGGGCGGCAAAACCGACCGGGACAACGACAAATTTGCCAAACATTTTTTTGCCGGGCGCAGTGTGGCAACCGTAGGCCGGGCCAAGCAGATCGAACAGCGGGTGGAAAAGTTATTGACCGAAGACCGGGTGGATAAACCAGGCCGCCAGTGGCAGCTCAAGCTAAACTTCGCGGGGGATAGTGGTGGGGCGCGCCAGGTGTTGAGCCTGGAAAATGTGAGCATGGCTTTTGGAGGGCGGCGGTTGTTCAGTGAGGTTAACCAGACCCTCACCCACGGTCAGCGGGTCGCCCTCATCGGCCCCAACGGCGAAGGTAAAACCACCCTGCTGCGACTCATCACCGGGGAATTGGAGCCGACAACTGGCCAGATTCGCCTGGGCGCGGGGGTCAAATTGGGCTATTTTGCCCAGGAACAGGAACAGCTCGACCCGGCCAGCACCCCCTATGACACCATCCGAGCGGTGGCGGTCAACATGGACCAAACCGAAATCCGCAGCTTTCTGCACTTCTTCCTTTTCGCCGGGGATGATGCCTTTATCCCCATTGGCAGCCTCAGCTACGGCGAGCGGGCGCGGCTGATGCTGGCGCTGCTGGTGGCCCAGGGCTGCAACTTTTTGCTGCTGGATGAGCCGGTCAACCACCTCGACATCCCCAGCCGCGAGCGGTTTGAAGCGGCGCTCAACCAGTTCCCCGGCACGATTCTGGCCGTTGTCCACGACCGGGCTTTCATTCAGCGGATTGCCACTCATGTATGGGAGATGCGTCACGGCCGGGTGAGGGAATTGTTTGATTTTACCGGCAGCACCTCAAACTGACCGCTGGACAGATAGCCGCGAAATTCCAGGGGCACTTCGCCGGGGAGCCAGTTGGCAGCGGTGGTTTCGGTATAGAGATAGCGCACGCCGTTGGCCCGGTGAACCACTCGACTGCCGGGCCGGTTATCAAAACCGGCCACACCCAGGGCCACGTGGATGGGCAGGATCAGCAGCGCCACCTCGTAGCCCATCGCCGCCAGCAGCGCCGCCGCCAGAATAGACTGGTCCTCGCAATCGCCTTTTTTCTCCACCAGGGTTTCCAGGGGATACTTGGGGTACTCAATCAACCGGCCCGTCTCCAAACAGAGGTCGTCGGTGTAGCGGATATTTTGCTGAACAAAGGCCAGGGTGTTGCACAACTGCTCGTAGGCGCTTAACTGCTGGTTCTGGCCCAACTGCGCCAGTTGGCCCGCCAGCATCTCGATTTCTGGGGTCGAGAGGGTAACGTAAGAGTCAAAGTGGTTGGGACTCAACTGGCGGGGTCGCCCTTGGTAATGAATATAGCGCTGCCGGTTGACCCACAGCTCGGTGAAAAAGCGCGAGCCGGGCAGCCGGCGGCTGAGGCCGGGCCGGGTGGGAAATTCCCAGGTGTACCACTTGCGCAGGTGGGGCGAGGCCTTGCTTTGCCGAAAGTGAGCCAGAAGCCGCTCAACCGTGAAGCTCAATCGGTTGTGGGCCGGGAGCAGCCCCAGCCAGCGGGCCAACCACCAGCCGGCCACGGCCACAGCGCCTAAAAAGGTCGAGATGCCGGTGAGCATCGCCAGCGCCGATAAACCAAGCCAGATCATAGACAAAAAATTGAAACTCATAAGTGGTACCTTATAGCAGTTCCAAGATTTAAATCCTTCAAGGACGTGGTGCGTGGTGCGTAGTGCGTAACGTAAATACACCATGCACTACGCACCACAAGAATTGATGTTTTATTTTCTTGGAATTGCCTATGTCTACGTTGTCAACCAGATGATAGACCGGGTTGACTACGAAATTATCGTAATCTCCCTGTGAGAAATTGTAAATGATACTTTGGGGGTAAAATAGGTTTCTCACCTGGCCGATAATTGACAAGGGGTAAATTTGTTTGCTATACTTCTTAATGTGGTGCGTGTTATGTGGTGCGTGAGGGTTTTTTGCCTAAAATCCTCACGTATCACGCATCACGTTTCACGTTTCATATTTTATCTTATCAGTGAGGAGAGATAAACAATGGCAATTAAATATACCTGGCTTGGACATGGCACGCATGCCCTGGAAATTGGCGGCAAACGGTTGATCATTGATCCCTTTTTTACCAGCAACCCGGCCGCTCCGCTCAAGGCCGACGCCGTACAGACGGATTATATCCTGGTGTCGCACGGCCACTTTGACCACATCGAAGATTTGGTGAGCGTGGCCAAACGCACCGGCGCGACGGTTATCTCGAACTTTGAGATTGTCAACTGGCTGCAAGGCCAGGGAGTGGCTGCGGATAAAACGCATCCCCACCACATCGGCGGCGGCTTCAACTATGATTTTGGTTACGTTAAATTGACCATCGCCCACCACGGCTCCGGCCTGCCCGACGGCAGCGGCGGCGGCAACCCGGCCGGCTTTCTCATTACCGCCGCCGGCAAAAAAGTTTACCTCACCTGCGATACCGGCCTTTTTGAAACCATGCGTCTCTACGGCGAAGAAGGCATTGATTTGCTGATCCTGCCCATTGGCGATAATTTTACCATGGGGCCGGACGACGCCTTACGCGCAGTCAAGTTGATCAACCCCAAACTGGCTGTGCCGACCCATTACAACACCTGGCCGCTCATTGCCCAGGATGGCAACGCCTGGGCCAAACGCGTCGAGGCTGAAACGGCAACAAAGGTGAAAGTGTTACAGCCGGGCGAGTCGGTGGAAATATAACCGCTAAGTTTTCAAAACTCCACCGGCTGTTTGCCGATGTACTGAGCGCGAGGCCGGATGATCCGATCAAGCTGGTACTGCTCGATAGCATGTCCAATCCAGCCGATGGTTCGGCCCAGGGCAAACAGGGTGATGGCTCCACCGGGCGGCAAATTGAGCGTTTGGGCCAGCGCCACCAGGCCAAAATCAACGGTGGGATGTTCCCCCATCAGTTCAAAAACGGCCGCGGCGACAGCTTGAATCAAAGCCAGGATCGGGGAATTGGGGAAAGCAGCGGCGGTTTGGTCCAGCAGTAATCGGCCGCGCGGATCACCGGCAGGGTAGAGGGGATGCCCAAAGCCGGGAATCGCCTCACCCCGGCGCAGATAACCGGCGATAGCGGCTGGGATGCCGGTGGGCGAACCGGCTTCGCGTAAAAACGCTTCGACCCGGTCTGTCATTCGGCCATGTTTGACTCCCTGCAAAGCTGCCAGACCCGCTTGCACCACCTGATAGGGCGTCGAACCGGCCGAAGCCACGCAGCGGGCGGTAAAAGAAGAGACGTTGAGTTCGTGGTCAGCGCACAAGATCAAGGCGCTGTTGATTAAGCCGGCCGTCTGGGGGCTATTTTGCGCCCAGCCCTGCCCCAGGCGCTGGCTGAGGGTATCGCCAGCCGAGTCGCCCGCGGCGATGGTTGCCAACAGGCGCACGATTCGTACCCCCGTTTGGGCGACCACCGGCGGGCGTAAATCGTAGGCAGCCAAATCATCCACTGCGGCCAGCGGTAACAAAACCTGAAAGGCTTCTATCGCTGGCACGCCTGTCAAACGCTCCTGCACCTCCTGACAGCGCGGCGGCAGCGGACTCCAGGCAGAGCCAAACATAGCTGCCGGGTCGCTGACCAGTTCCCCGGTCCAGATTAAAGTCGCCACCTGCTCAACCGTACAACGAGACGCCAACTCCAGCGCATCATAACCCCGATAGTACAACCGGTTGTCTGCTACCAGGGTGATGGCCGATTCCAGCACCGGCGCGCCCCAATGCAAGGCGCTCTCGGCCACTTTGGCCGGGTCGCGCCGCTGCGCCTGCCGTTCCTTCAATTTCTGCACATCCTCAGCCCGGTAGCGCCGGGTCCGCTTGCTGCTGTCGGCCACCTCGGAGCGAATCAACCCCCGGCTGACGTAGGCATACAAGGTAGGCAAGGCGATGCCCAATTCGTGGGCCGCTTGCTGAGCGGTAAAATATTGAGTTCGGCTCATTTTCATTCCTCCTGAAGGGAGTAGTTAGTAGCCAGTAGTCAGATCGAAGTGTGATCATCTATTGACTACTGAGAGATATTTTTATTTTACTATATATTGATTTTATAATCAATATTGACAACATTGTATGAGTTAATTTATAATGGGACTATTATTCCGGCTACCGACTACTGATTACTGACCACTATTCTATTTTTCGAAAGGATGTTATGAAATCCACCGTAGACCAAATTCGGCGGCGCTTTGACGCCGACGTGGAGCGATTTTCCAATTTAGAAACCGGCCAATCGGCCACCATTGATGCGCCGCTGGTGCTGGAACTGATCACCCAGGCTGCTGCGGCGATTAGTCCCCAGGCCACCAGCGCCCTCGACATCGGCTGCGGCGCTGGCAACTACACCCTCAAACTGCTGCAATTATTACCCCACCTGGATGTCACCCTGGTGGATTTGAGCCGGCCCATGCTGGAACGTGCGGTCGAGCGCATCAGGCCGGCTACATTGGGCCAAATTACGCCCATTCAAGCCGATATCCGGGAGCTTGAACTGGGGGAGGCCCAATTCGACGTCATTGTGGCTGCCGCCGTGTTTCACCACCTGCGCGAAGATTCGGAATGGGAAATGGTTTTTCGCCGCTGTTATACTGCCCTCAAACCGGGTGGCTCACTGTGGATTTCTGATCTGATCCAACATTCCACCCCGGCGATTCAACTCTTGATGTGGACGCGCTACGGCGATTACCTGACTCGCTTCAAAGACGAAAGTTATCGAGAGCAAGTATTTGGCTATATTGCTGAAGAAGACACACCGCGCCCGTTGATGTTTCAGCTTGACCTGCTGCGAACGGTCGGCTTCGACAAAGTGGAAATTTTACACAAAAATAGTTGTTTTGCTGCTTTTGGCGGTATAAAGAGAAGGAACTGAGGGAACTAGGGGAACTTAGCTCCTTTAGTTCCCTCCGTTCCTTCAGTTCCTGGTTTACAATAGGAGTCAAAAAGTTATGACTGAAACACTCGCACCCACAAAATTGGTAACGGGCCTGGAAGGCGTTGTCGCTGCTGAAACCCGGCTGAGCAGTGTAGACGGCCAGGCCGGCGAACTGATTATTGCCGGCTTTCCGGTCGAGGAGCTGGCCGGCCGGGCTACTTTTGAAGAAACAGTTTATTTATTGTGGCACGACCGGCTGCCCGACGCCCAGGAATTGATGTCCTTCAGCGCCGCCCTGGCCGCTCGAAGAGACCTGCTCCCCGCCACGCTCGATTTGCTGCGGACGGCAGCAGCCCAGCGAGTCGCCGCCATTGACGCTCTGCGTATGGCCGCCGGAACTCTCAGTTTGCCGGGGCCGGCTGACCCGGAGCAGCAGGCTTTGACCCTGGTGGCCTCTTTTCCCACCATCATCGCCGCCTATGGGCGGCTGTTGCAGGGTGAGGAACCCCTTGCCCCCCGGCCCGATTTGGGCCACGCCGCCAACTATCTGTTTATGCGCTTTGGCCGGACCCCCAGCCCTGAGCACGTGCGCGGTCTGGAAACTTACCTCAACACAGTGGTGGATCATGGCATGAACGCCTCGACCTTTACCGCGCGGGTGATTATCTCCACTCAATCGGACCTGATTTCGGCGGTGGTGGGGGCGTTGGGCGCTTTGAAAGGGCCGCTGCACGGCGGCGCGCCCGGCCCCGCCCTGGATATGGTGTTTCAAATCGGCGAGGCAGACCGGGCTGAAGCTTACCTGCGGGATAAACTGGAACGCGGCGAGCGGCTGATGGGTTTTGGCCACCGCATTTACAAAGTGCGCGACCCGCGCGCTGAAGTTTTGTCGGCGGCAGCGGCCCAAATGTTTCAAGGCAACGGCCATCAGGCCCTTTACCAACTTTCCCGCCAGGTCGAGCAAACCGCCGTCGCCCTGCTGGCCGAGTACAAACCGGGCCGCAACCTACAAACCAACGTCGAGTTTTACACCGCGCTGCTGTTACACGGCCTCGATTTGACCACCGATTTGTTCACCCCCACCTTCGCCATTGGCCGGGTGGCTGGCTGGATTGCCCACTGCTTCGAGCAGCAGCAGCTTAAACGTATCATTCGCCCGCAGTCGGTTTATGTTGGGCCAAAGAATCGAGAGTGGATACCGTTAGAGGACAGATGATGCGTGATGCGTGAGAAGCCTATCACGCATCACGTTTCACGCATCACATATCCCGTTGACACCTCTTTCCGGCAGGGTAAAATATCTGGTGAGAAAGAGGTGTTTTTTATGGCAACCATTACCTTGCAAGACGCTCTCGATGCGGCCACCATCGAGGGTGAATTGTATGAAAAATTAGAAAACGACAAGCTGCGCTGTTTTGCCTGCGGCCATCGCTGCTTGATCTTCCCCGGCCAGCGCGGCATTTGCCAGGTTCGTTACAACGAGGGTGGTACGCTGCGTGTCCCTTATGGCTATGCGGCCGGCGTGCAGAGCGACCCGGTGGAGAAAAAACCTTATTTCCACGTCCTGCCCGGCAGCAACGCCTTGACCTTTGGCATGCTCGGCTGCGACTTTCACTGCGGCTACTGCCAGAATTGGGTCACTTCCCAGGCTTTGCGTGACTCTGCCGCCGGAGTCATGCCGACTCATTTCACCCCCGCCGACCTGATAAAAACCGCCCAACGCACCGGCGCGCGGCTGGTGGTCAGCAGCTATAACGAGCCGCTCATCACCGCCGAGTGGTCTATGGAGATTTTCAAGCAGGCCAAAGCCGCCGGGCTGCTGACCGGCTTTGTCTCCAACGGCAACGCTACCCCGGAGGCGCTTGATTACATCAAACCTTACACCGACTGCTACAAAGTGGATTTGAAGTCCATGCAGCAGAAGAATTACCGGGCCTTAGGCGGGCAGGTCAAACATGTGTTGTGGACGATTGAGGAACTGTACAAGCGCGGTTTCTGGCTGGAAGTGCTGACCCTGGTCATTCCCGGCTTCAACGACTCCAACGAGGAGTTGTGGGAGGCCGCCCGTTTTATCGCCGGGGTGTCGCCCGATATTCCCTGGCATGTGACCGCCTTCCACAAGGATTACAAAATGACCGACCCCGACAACACCAGCGCGGCCACCCTCATCCGGGCCGCCGAAATTGGGGCCGAGGCCGGCCTGCATTTTGTCTACGCCGGCAACCGTCCCGGCGAGGTCGGCAATTGGGAGAATACCTATTGCCCCGGCTGCCAAACCTTGCTCATTGAGCGCTACGGTTATGTTATCCTGGGCTACCACCTGACGGACGAAGGCAACTGTCCTAAGTGTGGCTACACAGTTCCCGGCTTGTGGCCCAAGTCGGCCCAGGAAGTCAACACCGGGGCTAGGTCCGATATTTTCTTCCGCCGTCCGGTGCGAGTCAGAGTATAAAAGAGTCCACCCTTGAGATGGACTCTCCGCTGGAGTGCAGACTTATACTGCGCGCAGCCACAAATTGCGTTTTTGAGGCCAATGATTGAAATCATCGGCTGGTATAGAAAGTGCGTTGAAACGCACTCACCGCCCAGTCAATGAACCCGTTTTAACGGGTTTAGCC
>Ga0073934_10002855_pt1 | contig 33885 bp, 29 predicted proteins | sample LarsenN4metaG_FD_76834 | JGI IMG/M metagenome (GOLD analysis project Ga0073934, IMG submission 76834) | Hot spring sediment bacterial and archeal communities from British Columbia, Canada, to study Microbial Dark Matter (Phase II) - Larsen... ...
CGTCGCGCAATGGACCGAGCTGACCAACGCCGCGGCCCGCACCGCGGTGTCGGGTTTCCTCAGTTTCTGAGCGGCTGCAAGCCTGTCCGGATCCGCCCGCGCCGCCCGCGCGGGCTTTTTTCGCGCCGGTTTTGCGTTGTGGCGCACGCGCCCCCGCGTAGCTTCCGGTCTTGCCCGTATGAAACTCCATCGACCCCTGCCCTCCGTTGCCGCCGCCTTGTTCGCCGCGGCTTTTTCATTTGCCGCCGAAGCTCCCGCGCCCGCCGAGGCCCTGCTCAAGGGTCTCAAGGCCCGCTCCATCGGACCCGCCATCATGGGCGGACGCGTTTCGGCCATCGAGATCGACCCGCGCAATCCTCTCACCTTCTACGTCGCCTTCGCCACCAGCGGCGTCTGGAAGACCACCAACAACGGCGTGTCCTTCTCGCCTGTTTTCGACGACCAACCCGTCCAATCCACCGGTGCCATCGCCCTCGCGCCGTCCAACCCGGACATCGTCTGGGTGGGCACCGGCGAGGCCAACGACCGCAATTCCTCCGGCTGGGGCAACGGCGTCTACAAGTCCACCGACGGCGGTGCGAAGTGGCAGCACATGGGCCTGAAGGACTCCCGGGCCATCGCCGACATCGTCGTCCATCCGACCAACCCCGACATCGTCTATGTCGGCGTGGCCGGCCACCTCTGGGCCAACGGCGGCGAACGCGGCGTCTACAAGACCACCGACGGCGGCAAGACCTGGAAGCAGATCCTCTCCGCCCCCAAACCCCACGACGCCATCACCGGCACCTCCGACCTGAAGATGGACCCGCACAACCCCGAGGTCCTCTACGCCACGCTCTACGCCCGGCAGCGCAAGCCCTGGGCCTTCCTCTACGGCGTCAGCGCCACCGGCGGCGCCGACGTGGGCGGCATCTTCAAGACCACCGACGGCGGCGCCACCTGGACCAAGCTCACCAACGGCCTTCCCGCCCTTACGGGCAACATCGGCCTCGCCCTCTCGCGCTCGAAGCCCGGCGTCGTCATGGCCGTCGTGCAGAGCGATGAAGGCGGCACCTCCGACATCGACGAGAACCACTCGCGCAAGGGCGGCACCTTCCGCTCGGAGGACGGTGGCGCCACCTGGACGCGCGTCAACTCCCTCTGCCCGCGCCCGTTCTATTTCGGCCGTCTGAACATCGACCCCGTCAACGACCAGCGTGTCTACGTGCAGGGTTGGATCGTCTATGTCTCCGACGACGGCGGGAAAAATTTCCGCGAGGATTTCTACCAAAAGGTCCATGTCGACGTCCACGCCTTCGCCATCCAGCCCGGTTCACACCTGCCGCCCAAACCCGCCGATCCCGCGGCCAAGGACGCCAAGCCCGCGCCGCCCGTCTCCCAGCGCCTCATCGTCGGCAACGACGGCGGCATCTACCAGTCCTTCGACGCCGGCGCCACGTGGGATTTCCTGAACAAGATTCCCGCCGGCCAGTTCTACCGCATCGCCGCCGACCTGAGCACACCCTACCGCGTCGCCGGCGGCCTGCAGGACAACACCAACTGGGTCGGCCCCAGCCAGACCTTCCACAAGGAGGGCATCCGCAACCACGACTGGACCCAGATCGGCGGCGGCGACGGCTTCTCCATCGTCTTCGATCCCGACGACCGCGATGTCATCTACGCCGAGTCGCAGGACGGCTACCTCCACCGCTTCAACGGCCGCACCGGCGAGATCAAAAGCCTCCGACCCAACCCCAGCGAAGGCCAGGCCCGCTTCCGCTTCCATTGGAACTCGCCGCTCTTCGCCTCGAAGCACACCAAGGGCGTCATGTATCTCGGCGGCAACCGCGTCGCCAAGCTCACCAACCAGGCCGAGCACTTCGAGCTGATCAGCCCTGATCTCTCGCACAATGCCGTCGACAAGGTGCAGACCGTCGGCAGCTCCGCCGAGAACTACGCCGTCGTCTACGCCCTCGATGAGTCGCCCCTCAAGGCCGGACTCCTCCTCGCCGGCACCGATGACGGCCGCCTCTGGTATACCGAGGACGAGGGCGGGAAATGGAACGAGATCACCGACACCATCCCCGCCGAAGTCCGCGGCAAGTGGATCGCGCGCATCGAGCCCAGCCATTTCGACGCCACCGCCGCCCACGTCGTGTTCACCGACTACCGCTTCGGCAACGACACCCCCTACATCTACAAGTTCACCGGCTTCGGCAAGACGTGGACCCGCGTCAACGGCGACCTCCCCGCCCACACGCCCGTCGCCGTCGTCCGCGAAGACCCCGTCAATCCCAACCTCCTCTACGCCGGCACCGAGTTCTCGCTCTACACCTCGCTCAACGCCGGCAAGAACTGGGTGAAGCTCGGCGACATCCCCAACGTCCGCGTCGACGACCTGCTCATCCACCCCCGCGAGCACGACCTCGTCGTCGGCACGCACGGCCGGTCGCTCTACATCCTCGACGACACGCAGCCGCTGCGCGAATTCACCGCCGAGGTCGCCGCCAAGGACGCGCACCTCTTCAGCATCCGCCCCGCCTACGGCCGCTATCATCTGCCGGGCTGGGACAACGAGAGCGGCAAGGGCTGGTTCAAGGGCGCCAACCCCGCCGAGGGCGCCTTGCTCACGGTCTGGATCCGGGAATTCACCGGCGAGAAATTCACCGTCACGATCAAGAACTCCCACGGCCACACCATGGCCAAGTTCGAGCAGGTCGCCGCGCCCGGCTTCAACCGCTTCAACTGGGACCTCAAGCTCGGCAAGGACTACAAGGTCCAATACGGTGGCGACGACGGCGACCGCTTCTGCGCCTCCGGCGAATACACCGCCGAGCTCAGCTACAAGGACGTGAAGGCGAAACAGACCTTCAAGGTCACCATCGAGCCCGGCATCCGCACCCACGGCACCTTCGCGCAGTGAACCCGGTTCGACGCGACTCCGCCGGCATGGCACAAATGTGCGCTGTGCCGGTCCTTTTGCGCACTAATTGATTGCCCGCACGGGGCAAAACCCTTCCCTCCCCCAGCATGTCTACCCCCAAAACTGAGGTCTGGTCCTCGCGCTTTGGCGTCATCCTCGCGGTGGCCGGCAGCGCGGTCGGTCTGGGCAACTTTCTCCGGTTCCCGGGGCTCGCCGCCCAATACGGCGGCGCGTCCTTCATGATCGCCTACTTCATCTCACTGTTGCTGCTCGGCATCCCGATCGGCTGGGCGGAGTGGACGATGGGGCGCATGGGCGGCCAGCGGGGTTTCCACTCCTCGCCCGGTATCTTCTACGCGATCGTCAAGCACCCGGTCGGAAAATACCTCGGCCTGATGGGTTTCATCATCCCGGTCGTGGTCTACATGTATTATGTCTACATCGAGGCCTGGTGCCTTGGCTACGCCCTCAATGCCGCCACCGGCACCTTCAGCGCCCCCGGAGCCGACGCCGGCGCGTTCTTCACGCGGTTCACCGGCGCGAACCAGGACGGCGTGGCCCTTCACTTCGGCCTGCAGGATGTCGGCATCTTCGTCGTCGCGGTCTATTTCATCAATTTCTTCTTCATCTACAAGGGCATCTCCAAGGGCATCGAGATCGTCTGCAAGTGGGCCATGCCGCTCCTGATCCTCATCGCCTTCATCATCCTCGCCCGTGTCCTCACCCTCGGCACGCCCGACCCCGCCAAGCCCGAGCAGAACGTCCTCAACGGCCTCGGCTTCATGTGGAATCCGCAGGACATCATGACGGGCCTGAAAAATCCCCAGCTCTGGCTGGCCGCCGCCGGGCAGATCTTCTTCAGCCTCTCCGTCGGCTTCGGCGCCGTCATCACCTATGCCAGCTACCTGACCAGGAAGGACGACGTCGTGCTCTCCGGCCTCACCGCCGCCTCGTGCAATGAGTTTTGCGAGGTCGGCCTCGGCGGCCTCATCACCGTGCCCGCCGCCTTCGTCTTCCTGGGCGCCGCCGGCATCATCGGCCAGGGCACCTTCGCCCTCGGCTTCAACGTCCTCCCGCAGGTCTTCGCCAAGATGCCCTTTGGGGCGGACTTCTTCGCCACCATCTTCTATCTCCTGCTCTTCCTCGCCGCCATCACCTCCTCGCTCTCCATGCTCCAGCCGGGCATCGCCTTCTTCGAGGAGGGCTTCGGCCTCGGCCGCAAGGCCTCCATCGGTTTCCTCGCCTTCATGACCGCCATCGGCACCGGCATCGTCTGGTGGTTCTCCAAGGACTTGAAGGCGCTCGACACGATCGATTTCTGGATCGGCACCGTCATGATCTTCGTGCAGGGCCTCGTGCTCGCCGGCGTCTACGCCTGGTATATCGGCATCGACAAGGCCTGGGAGGAGACCCACCAGGGCGCCGAGATGCGCATCCCCGGCTTCTACAAGAAGGTTCTGGTCTACATCTCGCCCTCCTTCCTCGGCATCGTGCTCGTGATGTTCATTCTCAAGAACGTGTTCGGCTGGAACTTCAGCTTCGCCGACCCGCAGTTCAACCCGACCAGCTACGTCACGGACCTCGTCGGTCCCAATCACAACGACGTGGCCCGCGGCTCGTTCCTGTTCATGGTCATCGTGGTGGTCTTTGTCGCCTATCTCATCAACCTCGCGGCCAAGAACTGGGACAAGAAACAAGGAGGAACCAACCCATGACCACCGGCGGCTGGATAACCATGATACTTTCGGTCGGCTTCGTCACCACGCTCTTCTGCTGGTGCTGCTACAAGGTGCTGACCGGCAAACCGCAGGACCACGAGCTCGGCCACATCGAGCCGGTGCATCGCGACCAGATCGACGAGCGCTGAACGCGCCAGGCAGGTCTACAATCTGCCCGGCATTCTCCGCCTGCCCGCTTGTCTTCGCACCCGGCCCGGCTAGGCTTTGGGCATGAAACGTATCTTCCCGCTCCTGTTCGCGGTTCTTCTGGCTGGACTGGGAACCGCCGCGCACGCCGCCGACGCCCAGCTTGAGCGTCTGCTCGCCCAAGCGGAAAAGGAGGCCCCCGACGAGGTGCAGCTCCATGTCATCAAGACCACCGGCCGCCTCTCGGGCTTCTTTGCCAAGGTCCGCGAGGTCGAGCAGGTGCAGGGCTGGCAGCAGATCCGCGCCACCGGCGAGGCCGCCTTCGCCGCCTGGGACAACCAGCGCAAGGACTTCGTCTGGCGCAGCGAGAAATTCGAGGTCCTGTGGGATATCCGGGACGGCCGGAAGCTCCGGCTCAACTCCGTCACCCTCGGTGGTGTCAGCCAGAAGGCCGACCCCTGAGCTGCGCATTCCTCCGCTTGATTTTTTACGGAGCCCGCTAGATTAGCGGGCCTCTTTTTTCACCATGTCCACCACCACACCGCAGAAGTTTGAGTTCCAGGCCGAGATCAAGCAGCTCCTGGACATCGTCATCCACTCGCTCTACACGGAGAAGGAGATCTTCGTCCGCGAGCTGGTCTCCAACGCCTCCGACGCGCTCGAAAAGCTGCGCCACCTCCAGCTCACGGAGAAGGAGATTTTCGACGACCTGCCCCTGGAGATCAGCATCACCACCGACGAGACCGCCAAGACCATCACGATCCAGGACTACGGGGTCGGCATGACCCGGGCCGAGCTGGTCGAAAACCTGGGCACCATCGCCCACTCCGGTTCGAAGGCCTTCCTCAAGGCCCTGGGTGAAAGCGGCGCCAAAAACTCCAACCTCATCGGCCAGTTCGGCGTCGGTTTCTACTCCGCCTTCATGGTCGCCAAGTCCGTCAAGGTCTACGCCCGCTCCTGGCGGAAGGACGAGCCCGGCCACCTCTGGACCAGCGACGGCTCCGGCAGCTACACGATCGAGGAATCCGAGGGCCAGCGCCGCGGCTGCAAGATCGTCATCGAACTGAAGGACGACTGCGACGAGTTCGCCAAGGACTGGCGCGTCCGCGAGATCCTCAAGCGCTACAGCGCCTTCGTCGGTTTCCCCATCACGCTCAACGGGAAGAAATTCGAGACCGTCCAGGCCCTCTGGCTGCGCAACAAGGGCGAGATCAAGGACGAGGAGTATACCGAGTTCTACAAGTTCCAGGCCCACGCCCACGACGAACCGATGCTGCGCCTGCATTTCTCGGCCGACGCCCCGCTCGCGATCAACGCCCTGCTCTTCGTGCCCTCCGAGAACACCGAGCGCTACGGCTTCGCCCGTCTCGAGCCGTCGGTCGCGCTCCACTGCCGCAAGGTGCTCATCGACGCCGCGCCCAAGGACCTCCTGCCCGAGTGGCTCCGCTTCCTCAAGGGCGTCGTCGACAGCGAGGATCTGCCGCTGAACATCTCCCGCGAGACGATGCAGGACAAGGCTCTCATCGAGAAGCTGAACCGCGTCATCACGAAGCGCTTCCTCAAGCTGCTCGAAGAGGAGGCGGCCCAGCGGCCCGACGGCTACGTCAGGTTCTACTCCCAGTTCGGCCTCTTCCTCAAGGAAGGCGCCGCGCTCGACCACACCCACCGAGACCAGCTGGCGAAGCTCCTGCGCTTCGAGTCGTCGCTCACCGACAAGACCAAGGCCACCTCGCTGGCCGACTACGTTTCGCGCATGAAGGACGGCCAGAAGGAGATCTATTACCTCGTCGGGAAGGACCGCACCGCCATCGAGAGCGGCCCCTACCTCGAGGGTTTCAAGGCCCGCAACCTCGAGGTCCTCTTCTGCTACGAGCCGGTGGACGAATACGTCTTCAACGCCGTGCGCGAATTCGAGGGGAAGAAGATCATCGCCGCCGACCACGCCGACGTGAAGCTGGACGACGTCCCGCAACAGGGCGAGGCGCTGCCCGAGGCCGAGGTCAAGGAGCTGGCCAAATGGCTCAAGGACACCCTCGGCGCGCAGGTGGCGGAGGTGAAAAGCTCCGACCGCCTCGTCGGTTCCCCCGCCCTCGCCACCAACGCCGACAAGTTCATGTCCGCCCACATGCGCCGCATGCTGAAGGCCATGGACAAGGATGGCGCCGACACACCCGTGAAGGTGAACCTCGAGATCAATCCGCGGCACGCCGTCGTCAAGAAACTCGCCGCCATGCGCACCGCCAACCCCGACAAGGCCGAACTCGTCGCCGAGCAGCTGCTCGACAATACGCTCATCGCCGCCGGTCTGCTCGAAGACCCGACCCGCATGCTCGCCCGCCTCAACAAACTCCTCGAGACGGTGTGAAGCCACCAGCGTCCGCATCTATTCCGGCTTCGTGAGGACGCCGCACGACGGCAAGCCGACGGTTTGATTGGCTGGGGCGGTTGCCATCAACCGCCGCCGACGTTCTGAAGACGAGGTGGTCGCCGCCGTCCTCGGCGGCGACTGGCGTCGGCGGGACGCCGACGCCCACCAGCACGCCGCGACCCGGCAGCTCGATCTCCAAAAAACCCAAGGCGCGCGACCCGGGTGGATCGCGCGCCTTGGTTCAAAGGGCTAGTTTTAGGGCCGGTAAGCCGGATTCTGTTCCGCGCCTTGCGGCGCTTCGGCCTTCATTTCTCTCAAGCCCACTTTGCAGTGGACTTGCCGCGCCGCAGCTTCGCTTGCGCGAAGCGTAGGCGGGTGCGGCATACCCGCGGCTATCGGACGGGCCGTCCAGCCGCCTATGTTGCCTTGCACCGGATTGGGTTTTTCGTGCCGCCGTCGTTGCCTTCGGCGCGGTGGGCTCTTACCCCACCTTTTCACTATCACCCCGCGAAGCTCTGGAGGAGCGAAGTAGGGCTACATGTTCTCTGTGACACTGTCCGTCACGGCGCCTTGACGCGCCGCGCCCGCGCTTTCGCGCGGAATCCTGCCCGGTGGTGTCCGGACTTTCCTCTCCAGACTCGACGGGCGCGGCGTTACCCGCGCCTTGGGATCAAAGAACCTGGAGCGAAGACCTGGCCCCAAAACTAGGACGTCCAATAAACGATACGCCCGCACTGGTCGCAAGTGACAATTTTGTCCGCCCTGCGCGCCTCAAACTCCACATTGGCAGACACTTTCATATGGCATCCGCCGCAACGCCCCCCATGCACAGGCGCACAGACCGGCATGCCCGGCTTTTTGGCCAGCCGATCATATAGGGGCAGGATATCCTCGGAGACCCCCGCGCGCGCGGCAGCCACGGCCTCGACCGCCCCGCGGTGCTCAGTCTGCAGTTGGGCCTCGCGCTCGCGCAGCCCGCGGATGCGCCCCTCGTGCCCGGTGATGTTGTTCTTCAACACCGCCTCGGCGTCGGCGAAGCGCTTCTTTGCCTCGTCGATCGCATACATGATCTTCAATTCCTCTTCCTCCATCGAGCCGATCGCCGCTTCCGTCGTCTCGATCTCATGGGTCAGCGCGCGGTATTCGTCGTTCTTCTTCACCTGCGACTGCTGCGTGCGGTAGCGCGCGGCCTGCGCCTCGGCGCTGCCGATCTCGGTCTCGAGGGTCTTCTTTTTCGCCTCGAGTTCACGCCATTCGGTCTTCGCGGTTTCGATCGCCGCCTTCTCCGCGGCGATCTTCGCCTCCACGGCGGCGATCTCGCGCGGCACGTGACCCAGCTGTTGCTCCAACTCCAGCCGCTTTGCATCGCATTCCTGTAAGGCGAGGAGTTTGTCGAATCCGGGAACAGCCATGCCGCGACACTGCGATGGCGCAAACCGCGGTCAACGGAATCTCCGCGAAGGCGGAAAAATCCGTCATTCCGGGTGAAAAAATTGTTGCCAAGACCGACCAGTTGGGCGTTTGCCAACCCGGGGCTCTCCGCCAAAACGATGCCAGTGTTATTCGTTCTCCTTCAATAATTAACGGAGTCTCGAAAACTTGCCCTCTGCGCGAAAAATACGTTGTCGCTGGCGTGATTTTTCGAGAGATTTTCGTGACCAATTTCCACGAAATGTCCGACGAAAAAGACCTGAATCCGAGCACGAGCAAACCGACTGATCCGGCCGCATACGACGCCTCCAAATTGGGCAAACTCGAGGGCCTCGAGGCCGTGCGCAAGAAGCCCGGCATGTATATCGGCGGCACCGACGAGCGCGCGTTGCACCACTGCGTCTCCGAGGTCCTCGACAACTCCGTCGACGAGCACCTCGCCGGACATTGCACCAAGATCGAGGTGACCATCCACCTCGACGGCTCGATCAGCATCGCGGACAACGGCCGCGGCATCCCGGTCGACATTCACCCGCAATACAAGATCCCCGGCGTCGAGCTCGTGCTGACCACGCTCCACTCCGGCGGCAAATACGGCCAGGGCGGCTACAAGTTCTCCGGCGGCACCCACGGCGTCGGCGCCAAGTGCGTCAACGCCGTCTCCGAGTGGTTCGAGGTCGAGGTCTCGCGCGGCGGCCAGGTGCACCACATGACCTTTGAACGCGGCAAGACCACGAAGAAACTCGAGGTCATCGGCAAGGCCAAGGGCACCGGAACCAAAATCACCTTCAAGCCCGACCCCGAGATCTTCAAGGAGACCACCGTTTTCCAGGCCGACCGCATCGCCCAGCGCCTGCGCGAGCTGGCCTTCCTCAACTCCGGCCTCGAGATCACCTTCCTCGACGAACGTCCCGCCAATCCCAAGCCCGAGACTTACTACTACAAGGACGGCGTGGTGGAGTTCGTGAAGCAGATGAACACGGGCAAGACCCCGCTGCACCCGAAGCCCGTCCGCATCGCCAAGGAAACCACCGCCTCGATCGACGGCAAGCAGGCCGAGGTGCATGTCGAGATCGTCCTCCAATACAACGATTCCTTCAACGACCTCGTCCTCTGCTACACCAACACCATCCACAATCCCGACGGCGGCACCCACCTCTCCGGCTTCCGCAGCGCCCTCACCCGCGCCATCAACCAGTTCTCCAAGGCCAACAACCTCCTCAAGGAAAAGGATCCCCAGATCACGGGCGATGACGTGCGCGAGGGTCTCGCCGCCATCATCTCCATCAAGCACAGCGACCCGAAGTTCGAGTCGCAGACCAAGGTCAAGCTGCTGTCCCCTGAGGTCGAGAGCATCGTCGGCTCCGTTTCCTATGAGGGCCTGATGTTCTATTTCGAGAGCAACACCGCCGTCGCCAAGCGCATCGTCGACAAGGCCCTCATGGCCGCCCGCGCCCGCGAGGCCGCGCGCAAGGCCCGCGAAACCATCCGCAAGGGCGCCCTCTCCGGCGGCGGCCTTCCCGGCAAGCTCGCCGACTGCTCCGAGCGCGACCCGGCGCTGTGCGAACTCTATATCGTCGAGGGCGACTCGGCCGGCGGCTCCGCCAAGCAGGGCCGCGATCGCCGCTACCAGGCCATCCTCCCCCTCCGCGGCAAATTGATCAATTCCGAGAAGGCCCAGCTGGACAAGGTCCTTTCGAACGAGGAAATCCGCACCCTCATCACCGCCATCGGCACCGGCATCGGCACCGGCGCCGACGACGCCGCCTTCAACGCCGACAAGGCCCGCTACCACAAGGTCATCGTCATGACCGACGCCGACGTGGACGGCTCGCACATCCGCACCCTGCTGCTCACCTTCCTCTACCGGCAGATGAAGGGCATCATCGAGCGCGGCTACGTCTACATCGCCCAGCCCCCGCTCTACAAGATCAAGCGCAAGAAGCGCGAGCAATACGTCGACAACGACGAGCAGCTCAACCGCATCCTCATCGAGCTCGGCTCCGAGGACATCGTCCTCAGCCGCGCCGCCGACGGGCATGTCTTCGCCCCCGGACAGATCGACCCCATCGTCGAGATGCTCGCCGCCCTGGAGAAACTCGGTTCCGGCATCACCCGCCACGGCGCCTCGCTCGCCGCCTATCTCGACCGCCACGACCCTGCCACGCACGAGCTGCCGCGCTATGTCGCCCGCATCCGCGAGGGCAACAAGGAGTCCCATGAGTTCCTCGCCGGCGACAAGGAGCGCGCCGCCTTCCTGAAGCGGATGGGCCTCGATGCCGACGCCACGACGACGCCCGCGGCCGGCAACGGCGCCACCCATCCGCCCACCGTTACGCGCCGCGTCACCCTGCACGAGATCTTCGAGTCCACCGAGATGTCCAAGCTGCTCAAGGCCCTCGCCAAGGCGGGCCTCGACATCTCCACCTTCACCCCCTCCGAAAAGCCGCGCTATTACTTCACCGAAAACCCGGGCACGAAGAGCGAGAACAAGACCCCGCTCTTCTCTCCGCTCGAGATCATCGGCCAGATCCGCGCCAACGGCCGCAAGGGCCTCAGCATCCAGCGCTACAAGGGTCTCGGTGAAATGAACCCCAAGCAGCTCTACGAGACCACCATGGACCCCGAGAAGCGCCGCCTCCTCAAGGTGAACATCAACGATGCCGCCAAGGCCGACGCCCTCTTCACCCTCCTGATGGGCGAGGAGGTCGCCCCCCGCCGTCAGTTCATCGAGGACAACGCCCTGAACGTCCAGTATCTGGACGTCTGATCCCCCGCCCCCGATCACCGCCTCCCTTTCCGTGTATACCGCCAACGAAAAACTCTCCACGGCCAACATCACCGAGATCATGCAGACGGCCTACATCGATTACTCGATGTCGGTCATCATCTCGCGCGCCCTGCCCGACGCCCGCGACGGCCTCAAGCCCGTGCAGCGCCGCATCCTCTACGCCATGCTCCGCGAAGGCCTGCTCCACAACCGCGCCTTCGACAAGTGCGCCGGCGTCGTCGGCGAAGTGCTGAAAAACTACCACCCGCACGGCGACTCCTCCGTCTACGACACGCTCGTCCGCCTCGCCCAATCCTGGGTCATGCGCTACCAGCTCATCGACCCGCAGGGCAACTTCGGCTCCGTCGACGGCGACCCGCCGGCCGCCTACCGCTACACCGAGTGCCGCCTGCGCGACGTCGCCGAGGAACTGCTGAAGGACATCGACGAGGAGACGGTGGACTTCGCCCCGAATTACAAGGAGTCCACCACGGAGCCGACCGTGCTGCCCTCGGCGCTGCCCAACCTGCTGATGAACGGCTCGACCGGCATCGCCGTGGGCATGACAACCAACATCCCCCCGCACAACCTCGGCGAGATCATCGATGCCACCTGTGCCGTCATCGACCGCCCCGACATCCCCGTGGACGAACTGGTGCGCCATATCCCCGGCCCCGACTTTCCCACCGGCGGCATCATCAACGGCCGCGCCGGCATCCGCTCCTACCTCACCACCGGCAAGGGTATCGTCAAGATGCGCGGCAAGGCCCATGCCGAGGAACTCAAGGGCGGCGGCGAGCAGATCGTCATCACCGAGATCCCCTACAACGTGAACCGCTCCGCGCTCGTCACCCGCATCGCCGAGCTGGTCCGCGAGAAGGAGATCGACGGCATCCGCGATGTGCGCGACGAGTCGGACGAGAACACCCGGATCGTCATCGAGCTGAAGCGCGGCGAACAGGGCCAGATCATCATCAACCAGCTCTACCAGAAGACCGCCCTCGAGTCCTCCTTCGGCGTCATCCTGCTGGCCCTCGACCAGAAGCGGCCGAAGCAGATGAACATCAAGGAGCTGATCGAATGCTACATCGATCACCGCCGCGATGTCGTCACCCGCCGCACCCGCTTCCGGCTCCGCCAGGCCGAGGAGCGCGCCCACATCCTCGAGGGCTACATCATCGCCCTCGATAACCTCGATGACTTCGTGAAGATCATCCGGGGCTCGAAGGACAAGGACGACGCCAAGGCCAAGCTCATGGCCAAGTATCCGCTCAGCGAGGCGCAGACCAACGCCATCCTCGAGCTCCGCCTCTACCAGCTCACCGGCCTCGAGCGCAGCAAGATCGAGTCCGAATACATGGAGTTGCTCAAGCTCGTCGAGGAACTCCGCTCCATCCTCGCCTCCGAGGCCAAGCTCATGGCCCTGATCAAGCAGGAGCTGCTCGCGCTGCGCGACAAATACGCCTCCCCCCGCCGCACCGAGATCGTGGATGACGCCGGCGACCTGCGCATGGAGGACGTCATCCCCAACGAGGGCTGCGTCATCACCGTCTCGCACCTCGGCTTCATCAAGCGCACCCCGGTCGCCGCCTACCGCGCCCAGAAGCGCGGCGGCAAGGGCGTCATCGGCGCCGAGACCTACGAGGAGGACTTCGTGGAGACTCTCTTCACCGCCTCCACGCACGACTACGTGCTCTTCCTCACCAGCACCGGCCAGTGCCACGCGAAGAAAATCTACGACATCCCCGAGGGCACCCGCACCGCCAAGGGCAAGTCCGTGACCTCCTTCCTCCGTCTCGGCACCGGCGAAAAGCTCGCCGCCATGCTCTGCTTCAAGGAATTCTCCCCCGAGCTCTACGTCGTCATGGCCACACGCGGCGGCGCCATCAAGAAGACCGCCCTCGCCGAATACGAGGGCGCGACCCGCGAAGGCGGCATCCGCGGCATGAAACTCGCCGACGGCGACACCATCATCGGTTGCGTCCTGACCAACGGGGCCAACGAGGTGATCCTCGTCTCCCACCAGGGCCAGGCTGTCCGCTTCTTCGAGGGCCCGCTCGGCGCCACCGCCGATGAATCCGCCGAGGCCGGCGAAGCTCCCGCCACTCCCGCCGAAGGCGAGGCCGAGGAGGAGGGACCACGCCTCGGACTCCGCCCCCAAGGCCGGTTCACCGGCGGCGTCACCGGCATGCGCTTCAAGAAGAAAGGCGACTACCTGCAGGCCATCGAGGTCTGCGACCCGCAGGCCCGTCTCCTCGTCGCCCGCGAGGACGGCATCGGCAAACGCACGCCCTTCGAGGATTACCGCCTCATCCGCCGCGGCGGCACGGGTGTCATCGCCATCGACCTCCCCGAGGACGGCTCCGTCGCCGTCGCCGGCGCACTCAGCGTCCGCGACACGGACGAGGTCATGTTGCTGACGGCCAAAGGCCAGAGCATCCGGACCCGCGTCCGCGAGATCCGCGAGACCGGACGCGGCGCCAAAGGCGTCCGCCTCGTCAACCTCGAAGCCGGCGACAAGCTCCTCGCCATCGCCCGCGTGGTCGAATCCGACGAGGAGGACGGCGCGACGCCCTCCGCCAACGGCCCTGCTTCCGCCAAATGAAGTCTGCCCTCCATCGCGTTTTGCTGTCGCCCTCCCCGCCCATTGTCTGGTTTAGTCGTCTTCACTGATGGATATCGCGATCATCGGGTTCGGCCTTGCCGGCGTCATCACCGTCGCCGCGATCATCGTCATTCTGCGGCTGCGCCACGCGGCCGTCAGCGCCCGCCAGCGCGAGGAGGACGCCACCCGCGCCGCCGCCGCGGCCAAGGCCGAGACGGAAAAACTCCAGCAACAGCTCCGCGACGCCCGCAAGGATGCCGAGGCCAAGACGGCCAGCGCCGAAGCCGCCAGCCGCGCCAAGGTCGCCTTCCTCACCCTGCTCAGCCGCGAGCTGCGCGCGCCCATGAACGGCATCACCGGCATGGCCCGCTCCCTGCGCGAGACCCAGATCGACCCGCGCCAACGCGAGCTCATCCAAACCCTTGAAAACAGCGCCGAATCCCTCCTCGCGACCGCCAACGAGGTCTTCGAGTATTCCGCGCTCGAGTCGGGCGAGGTCGAGTTGCGCCGCGCTCCCTTCAACATCCGCCAGTGCGTGGAGGAGGCGCTTGAGCTGTGCTCGGCCACCGCGGCCCGCAAGTCCATCGAGCTGGTCAGCATGGTGCATCCCGGCACGCCCGCCCGGGCCGAGGGCGATTCCTCCCGCGTCCGCCAGGTCATCGCCATCCTCGTCAGCAACGCCTTCAAGTCCACCCACCACGGTCAGGTCATGGTGACCGTCGGCCTCGCCAAGGACACGCCCGGCAGCCTTACCTTCACCGTGCAGGATTCCGGCACCGGCCTGCCGCAGGACGAGCTCGACCGCCTGCTCCGCCCCAGCTCGCGCACCGGCGACCCCGTAGCGGCCGCCCCTGACGGCGCCGGCCTGGGCTTGGTCATCGCCCGCAGTTTGATCGAGATGATGGGCGGCAAGATCTCCGCCGAGGGCATGCCCGGCCGCGGCACCACGGTCACATTCACCCTGCAGGCCCCCGTCCTGCCCCCGGCCGCCAGCGACCCCGATGCCCGCCAGCCCGGCCTCGACGGCGTGCGCATTTTGCTCGTCGAGGACAACACCTACTGCCGCCAGGCGCTCGCCAGCCTGCTCAGCACCTGGGGCCTCAAGCCCACCGAGGCACCCGACGCCAAGGCCGCCCTCGCCTTGCTCAACAACAACCAGCGCTTCGACATTGCGCTGGTCGATCAGTCGCTGCCGGGCGCGGACGGCGTCTCCCTCGCCGAGCAGGTGAAGAAGATCGCCGGTGTGGAGACCATGCAGATCGTGCTGCTCGGTGCCCCCGGCCGGAATGTCGCCGACAATCTCTTCACGGCCATGCTGCCCAAGCCGGTGAAATCCGTCGCGCTCCTCGCCGCCGTGCGCGAGATCATCCAGTCCCGCAGCGCCAGCTCGCAGGGCGGCGTGCTCGCCGGCACGGCCGAACACGACAACCTCGGCGCCCGTTGTCCGCTGCGCATCCTGCTCGCCGAGGACAATCCCGTCAGCGTCCGCGTGACCCTCATCGCCCTCGGCCACCTCGGCTACGGCGCCGACGTCGCCATCAACGGCCGCGAGGCCCTCGATGCCCTCGAGCGCTCGCAATACGACGTCGTCCTCATGGACGTGAACATGCCCGAGATGGACGGCCTGGAGGCCACCCGCCGGATCCGCGCGCGCTACGGCGCCGCGCAACACCCGTGGATCATCGCCCTCACCGCCGCGGTGCAGGCCGCGGACCGGCAGAACACCCTCATCGCCGGCATGGACGATTTCCTGCCCAAACCGCTCAATCAGGACCAGCTCGCGCGCTCCCTTGAGCGCGCCCACCAGATGCTGCATCCCACGCGCTGAGCGATTTCCGCCCGGTCCCGTCTGCCCGCGCCGGAGGAGCCCAGCCGCCCCGACCTCATTGCAGGCTGACCGGCTTCACGCGCACCCGTTGGCGGTGCCCTTCGACCTCGAGCCAATACGAACCGAGCGAACCGGGGTAGATCTTGACCCGGGGCGAATCCTCCTCCCGCACGGGTGTGTATTCGCCGGGGTTCGCCTGCTGCCAGCGTTGCCCGTCCTCCAGCGTGAACACCGTCTTGCCGCTCCAGCCCTTGAATCGCCCCTTCAGCCGCGTCTCAAAGGCCTCGGCCTTCTCCGGCTTGGCGTTGGTGCGTTCGAGCGTGATGAGAGCCTTCAACCAGCCGGGACCGCCGCTCTTGTCGGAACCGGCCGCGGACTGCTTGGCCTCGGCCTGCCGCACCTTCTCCTCCGCGGCGGCAACCTTTGTCGCCGCCTCCGCCTGCACGGTCTGCAACTCCCCGCGCTTGTGCTCCTCGAAAAGCGCCTCCAGTTGCGCCAATTCAGCGGGCGTCAGCTTCTCCAAGCCGGCCGCCCGGAATTTCTCGGGTGGCAGTTTCTGCAAAAAGCCCGGCTGGGCGACCGATACCCCTGCCAGGGCCAGAAAGGTGAGGAGTGCTTTCAGTCTCATGCGCATGAAAAAGCCCCGCCTGCGCCCGGACTCAACGGCTTTGCGACGAACCCACGGTTTTTTCACTCCAGCTTCAAGGGCTTGACCTTGGCCCGCAGCGCGGCCTCGGGGATCTTCAGCCAGAAAGCCCCCATCAACCCCGGCCGCACCGTCACGCGCGGATTCACCAGCGCCGGCCCTGCATACGACCCCGCCTCGATCATCTGCCAGACCTGGCCGTTCTCCAGTTCGAAGCGCCGGCGGCCCTCGAAATTGACCAGCTTGCCGGCCAACCGCGTCTCGATTTCCTCCGCTTCGTCGGGCTTTTCCTCCGTCTTTTTCAGGGTCAGCAGCGCGTTCAGCCAGCCGGGCTGCTTTTTCCCGCCGGACGCCGGCGCTTCCGCCACGGCCGTCACCTTGGCTTCGGCCGCCGCCGCGCGCGCCTCGGCCTCCTTCTTCGCCTCCGACACTTCGCCCGATTTGTAGCGTTCCACCGCCGCCTTCAATTGTGCCAGCTCCGCTTCGCTCAGCTTGCCGAGGCCCGCCGCCGTTTTCTCCTCCGGCGTCATCGTCCGGGTGAAATCCCCCGCGGCCCATGCCCATCCCGCCAACGCCAGTCCCAGCGCCATCAGTCGTGTTCTCATGCTGTGAGTTTTTTGCGCCGCTGCGCCGGGCGGGCAACACGATTCCTTCCACCCGGCCCCGCCGGCCACTTCCGGCCTTGCCAAGGCGCGGGGGCGTGGGTCTGTTTTGCCCCGCATGGCCGCCCGCCTCTCCAAGTTGCTCGATCCCTCCCGGATATTGCTCTCCGTGCAGAGCACCAAGCGCACCGCCGCGCTCAACGAGGTGGCGAAGCTCCTCGACGGCCACCCCGACGTGGCCAACTACCCCGGCTTCTACAACGAGCTGCTCGCCCGCGACCGTCTCGACACCACCTGCCTCGGCAATGGCGTCGCCCTGCCGCACGCGCGCACCGAGCACGTCAAGAAGATCGTCCTCGCCGTCGGTCGCAGCACGCCCGGCGTGCTCTTCGAGAACAGCAACCAGACCGTCAACCTCATGTTCGTGCTCGGCACGCCCAAGAACAACCCGACCGATTACCTCATCCTCGTCGGCGCGCTTTGCCGGCTGATCAAGGACGCGCCCAACCGCGACGCGCTCCTCGCCGCGCCCTCGCCCGACGCCTTCATCGCCAAGGTCGTCGAGCTCGAAAACCAGCTCCTCGGCCCGGCGAAATGAATAGTGCCGGTCGGTAGACAGCGGGAAGCTATCCGTAATCCGGAAATTTTTCTGTGGGCCAGCGCGCTTGCGCGCGCGCTTTCCTCTACGGCGCGTCCAAGGCCGCTGCCCCACCGGCGCCAAAGAGTTTCACAGGGCCGTTGAGGGCAACGGCCCCGGCGATGCGGCAGGGGCGCTGGCGCTCAAGCGCCCTGTTGGGGTCTGCGTCAGTTGCGCAACAGTTCCGCCAGCAGGTGGTCGGCGCCGTAGATGGTGCGCATAGCCTCGACGATGCCGCGCACGTCCACGCTCACGGACCGCGCGAGCGTGTCGGTGTAGGCGTAGTTCCAGACCAGCGTGTGGATGTTGCCGTCAAAGATGATGCCGACGAACTCGCCCGCGCGGTTCACCACGGGGCTGCCGGAGTTGCCGCCGATGCTGTAGTTGGTGCTGATGAAGTTGAACGGCGTGTCGAGCTTCAGCCGGTCCTTCGCCGCCACCCAGCTCGGGGGCAGGTTGAAGGGCGGCGTATGATCGCGCTCGGCGGCGCGCTCGAACATCCCGCCCAACCACGTGAAATACGGCGCCTCGGCGCCGGGGGCGGTGATGCCCTTCACCGTGCCATAGGAGAGGCGGAGCGTGAAGGTGGCGTCGGGTGAGACCGTGTCGCCGTCCTTCGCGTAGCGCACCTTGGCGATGCGGGCGTGCGCCTGCTCCTTGACCTCGGTCTGCTGCTCGATGGTGCGGCGCGCCGCCCGGGCATGCTCGTCCAAGGCCAGGGCAAAGCGGATCATGGGGTCATCCGACGCCGTGAAGGCCGCGGCGTCCTGGGCGTAGAGTTCGCGCCGGTGGGCGACATCGTCGACCTTGGTGCCGGCCACAAGCTCGGCGGCACGCGCTGCGGGCGACTTGCCGGCCAAGGCGGCCTGCACCGCGGGGTCCTTGGCGCCCAGCTCCATCGCCATCAGCGTGAGGTAGTGCTCCAATTTCACCTGCTCGAAATCCCGGTAGATCGGCTTGGTGGAAAACAACCCCAGCTCAAGCTGCCGGCGGCGCGCGTCGCGGTATTCGGTCAGGCGCTCGCCGTCGGGCTTGGTGCGCTCGGCCGCGGCGCGGGCGAGCTTGCGGGCGATGGAAAAGAGGTCCGAGTTCGCCTCGTAGTTCTCGAGGTAGTTGGTGCGGCGGGCCACGCGGGCGATCTCGGCCTGGGCTTCGGCGATCTTGTCCCACGCGTCGGCGGCGCCGAGTTCGGGCCGGTCGGCGGCGAAACGGCGCAGGTCGTTTTCCTCGGCCTGCTTGGCGGCGAGCAGGGCCGGGTCGAGCAGGCCGGCGATGCGGCCGTCCCAGACCTTGCGGGAGTTCTCGATCGTGCGCAGCTCGTCCTGGGCGCGGCGGGCGTTCTCCGGCGCGGCCTTGGCGTAGCTGTTCAGCAGCACCTCGCGGCTCTTCAGCCAGCGCAGGGCGTTCACCGCCTGGGTGTCGCGGGCATATTCCAGCTCGGCCATCGTGATGAGCCGCTGCGTCGCGCCGGGATGGCCGGTCAGGAACACGAGATCACCCTCCTGCACGCCGGCGGTGTTCCACTTGAAGTAATGCTGCACCTTGGCCGGCTCGCCGTTCTCGTAGGCGCGGAACAGGGTCACATCGAGGTTGTAGCGGGGATACCCGAAGTTGTCGGGGTCGCCGCCGAAGAACGCGGCCTGCTCCTCCGGAGCCCAGACCAGCCGCACGTCGGTGTAGACCTTGTAGCGGTAGAGATGGTATTCGGCGCCCTGGTAGAGCGTGACCACGTCGCTGCGCAGTCCGGTGGCGGCGAGCGACTCTTTCTCGATGGCGGCCTTGGCCGCATCGCGTGCGGCCAGCGCCTCGGCCGGAGACATGCCCGGTTTCACCCCGGCATTGACGCGCGCCGTCACGTCCTCGATGGACATGAGGACGTTCAATTCGAGGTCCACGCACTTCAGCTCCTCGGCCCGGGTGCGGGCGAAAAAGCCGTTCTTCAGATAATTGTGCTCCCGGCTGCTGAGCTTCTGGATGGCGTCGCTGGCGACGTGGTGGTTCGTGACGATCAGGCCGTCGGGGGAGGCGAAGGAGCCGGAGCCTCCGTTGTTGAAGCGCACGGAGGCCTTCTGCACGTGCTCAAGCCACTCGGCGCTTGGCGTGAAGCCGTATCGCTCCTTGAGCGCGGCCAGCGGGGCCTTGTTGAGAAGCCACATGCCGTCGTCGGCACGGAGGGTGGTGAGGCCGGCGCCCGCCAAGGCGAGCACCGCAAGGAAACGGAGGGAGTTCATCATGCGAAAGCGTTGATTCACCTGCGTCCCGGCCTGCCTGACAACCGCAATTCCGCCAAAAGCCCCCGAATTGCGGCGAAATCCGGTTGCACTCCTTCCTCAGGGGAAGAGGCCGGGCAGCCCAGGGCATCCAGATTGTTACTTGAATCCACTTGCCGCTCGGGCAAGTCTCCCAAGCAGCGAGGGAACCCATGCCCCACCTCGATACGGTCCGGACCCCCGGGCGGTTGCATGCCGCCCAATGGGCTTGTCGTTTCCTTCTCCGCGCTGTCTGCGCTTTTGCCGACCGGAGCGGAGCGAAATCGGGCGACGAGGCCTTGGTCAGCGTGAGCGATGGCAAGAGCGGTTCAGCCACGCAGCGATCTGCTTACCAACGAAAATGATGGAGGAACATATGAACCGGAACCACTTGTTGCTCGGCCTCGTGTTGCTGATCGGAACCGTAATCACGCCCGGTTGCGGCAAGGGATACAGGCAGATCGTGATTGTGGATGGGCAGAAGGCCGAGGTGCTCACCTCGTTGGAGGGCGGCGCACCTCCGGCCCGGCAGGAGATTTGGGCGGTGGGCCGGATCATCCTCTTCCGGACGGATTCGACGATCCCTACTCCCGCGGGTTCCGTCACGGGAGCTGCGGGGCGGGTCTACCGCGTTGGTGCCGGTATGAAGCTGGAAGATCTGGGCGGCTTCGACCCAAAGCTTTCGAACAGCGTGCTGCTTGCGCGATACGGACAATGAGCCGATCCAACAGCGAAACCACGTGGCAAAGTCACCTTGGCGCGCGCAGAGCAGTCTCGGCCTTCCCATGAAAACGATTCCTAACTTCGTCAGCCTGTGGTTGGCCGCGACGGCGATCTGGTGCGCGGTGCCGGCCAGCTCCACCGCCCAAGTGCAGTCGTTTCCCGACGTCAGGGTTCGGTTCGTCAAGCCGACCGACCGTGAAATGCTCGAGGAGGATGCGGACCTGACGATCGATATGGGCGCCCGGCGCATCCGGGTGATGTCATCCGACCGGCCCTTGGACATCGGTTTCGACGACGTGCAGCAGGCCGTCATCGAACTCGACACGCTGGGACGAAAAGCGGGCTTCGCGGCCTCGATTGCCGGCCTGATTGCCGGCGGCATCCTGTTCGGCAACTCGGTGACGACCGCCATCGACAAGCCCTTCGACAACGACCATTTCCTCCACCTCCGCTACCGCAAGGTCGACGGCAGCAACGCCGAATACGGTCTGGTCATCGGCCGGGCATCGGTGCCGAAGGCATTGCCGACGCTGCAGGCCGCCTTCGGCGACCGCCTGATGGTTCCCGTGTTCACCGAGAAGGTGGAGGCCATGGACAAGGGGAAGCTGCCACCCGTGAAGGATGCCTTTCACTACCTCAACACCGACCGGGTGCATCCCCTTCCCGAGTTGCGACCCGACAAGGCGCTGGTCGTGGTCGTGACACCGGCGACGATCATGCGTCGATTTGGACCGGGGAAACCCAACGGCATCACACCATTGTATGCCAACGGCACCCTCGTCGGCGTGAGCAGCGCTGGTTGCTACACGTTTTTCCATCTCGATCCCGGCGAGACTTTCCTCGTCTCGCAGACCCACGATGTCGTCGGCCTGCGCCTCAACCTGAAGGCGGGCGAAGCGTATTACCTCACCCAAACGCTCTATGCCAAGGGCATCCGGCTCCAATCCTTCCTCACCCGCCATTCGTCCGAGTTGGTGATGTATGAGGTCGCCGGATCACTCTGGTCCGAGTGGGGCCTGGGTCCCCTGAAAAAATAAAACGTCCTCACCCCCTGCGTTTCATGTTGAGACCAATTAATGGTTTCTTGTCCACGAAGCTCGGTCCGAGCGGGCCCTTTGCGGTCTACCTTGTCACTGCCCTCCTCTTTGGATTCGGGCTCTACTTCGTGTATTTGTTTCAGGTGGTTGAAGTGGTGATGCCCTTTGTTCAACCCCCAGGTGGTCGCTATCCAGTAAATTTCTCCACCCCGCACAGCTCTATCCGTGGATTGGGAAAAGCTGTGGTTAACGGCAACTCTACCTTGCGTTTTGAGACACCCCAGTCTCCCGACCCGTGGAGCTTCGTATGCGAAGCTCCAAACGACGATCTCGGAAATGTGATCGGTCTGCGAAAACGTGAACGCCTTTGGGTGAGAGTCAAAATCAGTGGATGGATTGACATTCCGCCCACGGCATCACCTGGACTATTCGAGGGAAAAGTTCGCGGCTTCATCGCGGCTCCGGTTTTGGTCTCAAGCAACCTCAAAGCCGGTTTCGAGATCCGCGAACTGCCCATCGATTGGCCAATTCGAATCAAAGTCCTCTCGCAGAATGATTACGCTCCATACCAAAGAAACAGGATACTCTATATCACACTGCCTCTTCTCTTGCTCTTGTCTCTGGCATTCCTTCTCGCGCGGCGAATTGACCAAATCTTCAACCCCAGGGAGTCTTCGTGAACACGATCCCAAGTGCCTTTTTCCCCATCCCGGGCTATCGGAATCCGTTTTTCGGGATTGGCTTGTGCCTTTGTGCAATTGTTTTGGGTGCGACCACCGGTTTCTCTGTGGCTGCCGATCGGGCAGCCGAAATCCAGAAGCGCAAGGCGGTGCTCGAGGCGAAGCTCCGGGAAGCGGCCCTTGCCGCCGAGGGCGCGACTGCCGGCGAGGACACCAAGGCCCGCTGGGCCAAGTTATCCGGGACACCCCTCATCTCCGCGTTCTGCCGGTTGCTGGCGCTCGAACCGACGATGCCCATCGCCCAGCCCAGTTTCCGGGACGAGGTTTTGCGAGCGGCCGGGGATATCAAGTCCATGTCCCGCGAGGATCTCCAACAGCTGCACCGTGACGTCACCCAGGCCTCGATAAGAGACGAGGGGCTGGCGATGGAGCTGCAGATGCTGCCCGCGAACCAGCGGGAAGCGGTGGTGGCGAAACTGCGCGAGAAATGGGCGGCGCGCCGGGGGGAGAACCTGAAGTCCGAATATTACGTCGCGATGGCGGCCTACCTCCGCCGCCGTGGTGCCGAATCGCGTGCCAAGGCTCCCGACTCGGTCGGCCTCGCCGACCTCACCCTGCTCGAGGGTCCCGACCCTGCCGTCTTGGGTCGTGATGCACTGCACGATTTCCATGAGAGCGTCGGCCGCGCCGCCGCGGCCGACCAGGCCCTCAGCCCGACCCAGACCGTGCGCACTTCCCCATGAAAACCACTGATCTATACCGCTTGGTGCCTGTCGTAGGGGCCTTGCTGGCCGCTACCGTTGCCTACCCCAAGGAGAATCAATCCCCGGTTTTCCCCGAAAAGATGGAAGTCGTGACCAGCACCCAGAACGAATACGATGAAGTGGGCCGGCTCAGGGGCGGCACGACCACCATCGAGGTCAAGACCCCCGCCGTTGATCCGGACGGCGACACGATCACCTATGAATGGAGCGGCACTGACGTCGACCATACCCAATTCTCAAGCGGTGATCCCAAAAAGGTTGAATTCAAAAGCAACCTAAAGGGCGAAGGTCTCAAGGCGGTCTGGACCCGCGTCATCATCATGGGCGAACTGGCCTCTGGCATCCTCTATCTCAAGGCCCGCGATGGGAAGGGAGGAGAGGCCGTGCACCGCATCGCGATCGGCCGGCGAGTCCGGTGACCTCTAACGGGCGCTAAGCCGCGAACGAGGCCGCAACAATAACGCCTTCAGCCCTCTCCGCCGAACCATGCAAATCCGCTCAAAAAACACCTTCCCGTTGCAGGCAATCGCGCCCTGCGCCAGGATTTGTCTAACGATTCTCCTAGCGATGCCATTGGCCGCGCTGTTGGCCGGCGCAGCCGAAAAAAAGCGGCCTAAATCTCTGCTCCAACTCTACGAGGGCCCGGCCCGGCCGGCCGCCGTAATCGGGATTGTGCATTACGGCCATGGCCTGCTGGGAGGAAAGAACGTGATCATCGCTCTGCTGTCGGGCCCCGGCGTCCATTGGAATGGCCTGCATGTGCGGCTTTCGCCTCCGGCTGCGCCCGCGCCCCTGACCCGGCACGCCAGCTGGGGCGCCGTGAGGGACATCGAATTGCTGCCGGGCAGGTATGCGTTTTCTCTCCAGTTTCAGAAACAGGCTGGCAATCTGGTTTGGCGTGGGCAGGAGCTGAGATACATCAGCGTGACGATCGAAGCCGGCCACGAATACGATCTCACCAGCAACAACAACCCGGACGGTTCCTGGTGGGCGAAGCTCACCGACAAGCGGACCGGTGTGGTTATCGAAGCAGCACCGGAGCCAAGTGTGACCGTCGAAACACGCTCCAGCTCCCCAGAGCCCAAAGCAAAGCCGGAGTCCAATTGAACTACAGCACCCAATAAACTCAGGGGATTTTACCCAGTGGTATGTGTGCGCAACGGATTCAGTATGTCAAAACGGCGTTGGTAGTCCGCATTGCCGAAGCGAAGGCTGTCACCCCAGAAATGGACCATGCGGTGCTCGACCGCGGCGCGGCCCCACAGTCTCGCAAAGGCGTAACAACCGATGGCCCCAAGGACCACAATCCCGACTAGTCCGACCAAGATCATTGCTACGCCCGAGAAGTTGGTCTGCCTGAAGAATGCCAGCAGGACCAGGAACGGAATCCCGCTTACCGCCAACGCAATCAGGCAACCGTGGCGAAACCGCCGCACCCAGCCGTCAACGTCCTGTTGCAATGCAGCCTCGCAGGAATGACAGAGTGGGACCTGAATCGACTCTGTCACTCGGGTTACACCGACAACATATGCAATGCGGACGGTGAATCGCCCGGTTCCCTTTTGGGAGTCACAGCGGCAACACTCCGGGGGAAATTTGAGGACGCGTTGCTCCATGGTAGTGCACCGTGTTGTTCCGGGTTTCGCTCGTATGCCGAAGGGTGACCGGCAAGTGATAGTCTGCGGGCCGGGGCTTGCGGTTCAACCTGCAAAACTGGAACCACATCCGACACACAACAATCAACCCGTTTCCCCGGCTTCGTAGCGCGCGATCCATGACTTGCTCCAGGCGTTGAAGTCTCCGGCCTCAATGTGGGCGCGGGCCTGCGCCATCAGGTCGAGGTAGAAATGGACATTGTGGATCGTGAGCAGCGTGCTGGCCAGGATCTCGTTGGCCATGACGAGGTGCCGCAGGTAGGCGCGGGAAAACCGGGCGGCGTAGTTGTCGAGCCCCCGCACGAGCGGGGCCGGGTCGGCGCGATAACGCTCGTTGCGGAGGTTGATGAGGCCGTCGGGCGTGAACGCGGCCCCGTTGCGCGCCACGCGCGTGGGATGCACGCAGTCGAACATGTCCACGCCCTGCGCGATCATCTTCAGGAGCTGCGGCGGCGTGCCGAGGCCCATCGTGTAGCGCGGTTTGTTCGCGGGCAGATGGGGCGTCGTGGCGGCCACCTGCTTGAGCATTTCCGGCTCGGGCTCGCCGACGCTGACGCCGCCAACGGCGTAGCCCGGAAAATCCAGCGCGGTCAGCGCCTCGGCCGCCTCGCGCCGCAGGTCGTCGAAGGTCGAACCCTGCACAATGGCGAACACGTGGCGACCGGAGCCAAGGAATCCGTTGTCGGTGGCGATCTGTTTGCATTCCTTCGCCCACCGGTGGCTGCGATCCACGGCGGCGCGGCATTCGTCGCGTGAGCAGGGCCAAGGCGGGCACTCGTCGAGCACCATGGCGATATCGGAGCCGAGGTTGGCCTGGATGGTCATGACCTCGCGCGGACCGAGGAACAGCTTGGCGCCGTCGATGTGCGACTGAAAGGCGATGCCGTCGTCGCGGATGTCGCGGAGCTTGGCCAGGGAAAAGACCTGGAACCCGCCGCTGTCGGTGAGGATCGGCCCGTCCCAGCCCATGAACTTGTGCAGACCGCCAAGGTCGCGGACCAATTCCGACCCGGGGCGCAGATTGAGGTGGTAGGTGTTGCCGAGGATGATCTGCGCTCCGACCTCCCGGAGGTGCGCGGGCGTCAGCGCCTTGACCGTGCCCTGCGTGCCGACGGGCATGAAGACCGGTGTCTCCACCATGCCATGCAGGGTTTGCAGGCGCCCCCGTCGCGCCGCCGAGGCGGGGTCGGTCTTGAGCAATTGGAAGACGGGCGGCATGCGGCCCCCACCCTACCCGCTTGCAGCCGACACCTGTCAAACCCCTAGTGATCAACCTTCTCCGAAATCCGGCCAGCCGTGAAAATAGGCCGAAATCCTGCGTGTCTTCCGGGTCTTTTTCCGTTTCTTGGTGTCCGACCAACCATGCGCTGCCCCAAATGCACCTCGATTGAGGACCAGGTGATCGACTCCCGCATCGCGCGTGACGGCAACTCCATCCGCCGCCGCCGCGAGTGCCTGGAGTGCGGCCATCGCTTCACCACCAACGAGAGCTTCGTGCGCGACAGCCTGGTCGTCGTCAAACGCGACGGCCGCCAGGAGCCCTTTGACCGCAACAAACTCGTCAGCGCCGTGCGCGCGGCCTGCCATAAGCGCCCGGTCGACGGCGAGCAGATCTACATGCTGGTCGAGGACGTGATCGACGCCGTCGAGGCGCAGTTCGAGAGCCAGGTCCCGACCTCGGCCATCGGCGAGCACGTCATGCAGCGCCTGAAGAAGACCGACCAGGTCGCCTACGTGCGGTTTGCCTCCGTCTACAAGGAGTTCCGCGACGTGTCCGAGTTCGTCAGCGAGATTTCCACGCTTGCGCCCGACTCCGCCTCGCCTATCCCGAAGACGAAAAAATGACGCGCTCCCCCCGGCTGCGACGCCTGCATTTCCTCAACGCGCTCTTTGCCCCGCTCACGGGGCACGATCTCTATCTCGCCGGCCAGATCGACGACGCCATCGGCTCCGCCCTGTCGCCCGCCGGCGACCGCACGCCCGCCGATCCGGATTTCGTCCGCGCCGCCGCCGACCTGTTCCGCCGCCTCTGCCGCGCGGAGGACACGCACGGCTTCTTCCACTGGGACGCCGCCGCCGATGCGAGCGCCGTCACTCCGCTCTTCGCCCGCGCCGGACTGATCGACGGCCTGAAGCGCCTCGCGCCATACCGCGAGGCCACCGTCCTCATCACCAATCTCCGCCATGCGCATGGCGCACCGGCGCGACGCTTCACGCCCCGGCGGCAACGCGATTACGAGGAAACGCTCTCGCTCGTGAACGACCTCGCCGCCGCCCGCACCCGCCGCGGGGCGAGCGTGAATCTGCTGTTTTTGTGATTCCCCGCGGATGGCGCGGGTGATACGCGGAGAGAAGCGCTTCAGCCGTGCTCATCCGCGCGGTCCGCGGAGAATTCCCCTCATGTCCAAGACCCTCTTTCAAATGATCATCGACCGGGAGATTCCGGCCAAGATCGCCCACGAGGACGAGCATTGCCTCGCCATCCACGACATCAACCCGCAGGCCCCGGTGCACGTGCTCGTCATTCCCAAGAAACCCATCGCCCGAATCGCCGCAGCCCACGCCGATGACCAGGCCGTGCTCGGGCAGCTGCTCCTCACGGCGGCGGCCGTGGCAAAGAAGCTCGGACTCGAGCCAAGCGGCTTCCGGCTGGTCGTGAACAACGGCCGCGACGGCGGTGAGACCGTGCCGCACCTGCATGTGCATGTGCTGGGCGGCCGCCCGCTCGGCTGGCCGCCGGGCTGCTCAATTGCGGAGTGGCGATTCCGGAGTGCGGATTGAAGTGACGGATCGCCTGCAAGCAGGCCGCCGCAAATGGTGTGCCAGGGGCGCGCCTGAATTCCGCAATCCGCAGTCCGTAATCCGCAATCGGATCACTTCAGATATTTGGCGAACCAGGCGTGGAGTTCGCCGTAGAAGAAGCGGCTGTTTTCGCCCTTCAGCACCCAGTGGTTCTCGTCGGGGAAGACGACGAGTTTGCTCGGCACCTGCAGGCGCTGTTGCACGGCGAAGTTCTGCAGCGACTGGTTGAGGGGCACGCGGAAATCATTTTCGCCGACCGTGATCAGGATGGGGGACTTGAAGCCGGTGCCCTTGGCGTGGTTGCCGCCCTGATAAAACGGGCTCTGCTCCATCCACACCTTGCTGCCGGCCCAGGGCAGGCCGCCGTTATGGGTCTCGCGCGCGAACATCGTGTCACTGGTGCTCCATTGCGAGGCGAGATCCATCAGGCCGGCGTGCGAGACGATGCACTTGTAGCGCGTGGTGGTGGCCTGCAGCCAGTTGGCGAGGTGCCCGCCGTAGCTGGCGCCGCCGGCGGCGAGGCGCGATCCGTCGATGAACGAATAGCGCTTCACGGCCTCGTCCACGGCCTCGTTGAGCTCGTCGGCCGGGGTCTTGAGCGGGTCGAGCTTGATGCGGCGGGAGAACTCCTCGCCGAAGCCGGTCGAACCGGTGTAGTTGGTGAGAAGGATGACGTAGCCGGGCTGGGCGAGCAGGTGGTAGTTCCAGCGCAGGACGAAGGTGTCGCGCCACATGTTGGCGAAGCCGCCGTGGATGATGGTGATCAGCGGATACTTTTTCGCCGGATCGAAGGCCGGGGGCTTGATCAGCAGGTTGTGGATGTCGCGGCCGCGGCTGCTCTTGAACCAGAAGTGCTCGACGGGCAGCCAGTCGATTGCCGCGGTGCGGGCGGCGTTGAAGGCGGTGAGGGCGCGCGGATCTCCGTCTAAGCGCCAGACCTCCGCCGGGTTGAGCACGGAGTCCCAGGTGCCGACCAAGGCGCGGCCGCCGGCGTTAAGCGAGCCGATGCAGCCCGTGGCGGGGGATGCTTCTTCGCGCACATCGCCGCCGGCATAGGAAACCGAGTGCAGTTTTTCGAGGCCGGCGTGCTCGTAGGTGAAATAAATCCGGTCGCCGTCGGGCGTGGCGTAGCGCGAGACGGAGCGGTCGAGACCGGCGGTCAGCACGCGCCGGTTGGCTCGCGCCGGCCAGTCGAAGCTCACCAGGCGGGCGTTGTTGTAGACCTCGTCGTTGTTGGCGGTGAAGGTGGCGAGCAGGAGCTTGCCGTCGGGCGAAAACGCCAGCTGGCCGTGATTGCCCTTCTCGTTGGTCAACTGCTTGGGCTCGCCGCCGGAGACGGGCACCTCGAAGATGTGGGTGTCGACATCGGCATAGGCCGCCTGGGTGCGGTTGGTGGCGGCGGTGAAGACCACAGACGCGCCATCCGGCGTCCACTCCGCCTCGATGTTCTGGCCTTCGTCGCCCTGGGAGCCCCCGAAGCCGGGATTATCGAGCAGGTTGGAGCCGGCGAGCAGGTTGCGGGGCTTGGCGTCGGCGCGGGCTTCCTGCACCCAGAGCGAACCCTTGCGGTCGTCGAGCCACCTGTCCCAGAAACGCACGGGGAAGGTTTCATAGGTGCGGGCGGAATACTTGCGGTCCTTCCGTTCCTTGGCGGTCTTCTTGATCGCCTCCTGGTCGTGGGCGCCGGGATAGACGTCGCTGACGAAGAGCAGCGACTTGCCGTCCGGGCTCCACTTGGGGGAGCGGGCCCCGAGGGTCAGGCTGGTGATGCGCTCGGCCTCGCCGCCCGAGAGATCGAGCACGTAGATCTGCGAGGCCTCGTCGCCCTCGCGGCGGGCGGTGAAGGCGAGGCGCCGGCTGTCGGGCGCCCAGGCGACGCCGCCCTCGGCGGGCTTGTTAAAGGTGATCTGACGGGCGGGTGCGTCGTCGGCGAGCGACTTGAGCCAGAGGTCGGACGACTGGTCCTTGGCGTCGTAGGCCGGGTTGGTGACGGAAAAGACGGCCCACTTGCCGTCGGGGCTGGGCACGGGCGTGCCGACACGCTTCATCAGCCATACGTCCTCATGGGTGATGGGTCGCTTGGCGGGCGCATCGGCGGCGCAAACGGCGGAAGCGGTGAAAAACAGGGCGGCGCAGAGCAGGAGCAGGCGTTTCATGGGTGTGGTTAAGCGGTGTTGCGGGCTTCAAACGTGCCGTCGGCGCGCTTGCTGACCAGCTTTTTGAGTTCGAGCATCATCAGCGCGGCGGAGACCTCGGGCGCGGTCATTGCAGTCGCCGAGACCAGGTCGTCAATTCCAAGCAGGGCCCCGCCGCGGAGGCATTCGACAAGCCGTTGTTCGGGCGCGGTCAATTCCCCCGCCATCCGCTCGAGCAGGCCGGGTTCGCCCTCGCGCAACGACGGCGCGGGCTTGAGCCCGTCGAGGTAGTTGAGCTCGCTGAGGATGTCGTCCACGCCCGTCAGCAGGATCGCGCCGTCGCGGATGAGCTGATGGCACCCGGCGCTGGTCGCCTGGTCGATGCGGCCGGGCACGGCCCAAAGGTGCCGGCCCTGCTCGCCGGCGAAGCGGGCGGTGATCATGGCGCCGCCGTTCACGTCGCTTTCCACGACCACCACGCCCTCGCTGAGGCCGGAGATGATGCGGTTGCGCATGGCGAAGGACTGCTTGTCGGCCTTCCGCCCGAAAGGGAACTCCGTGAGGATGGCGCCCGTTTCGGCTATGCGCCGGTAGAGGTCGAGGTTTTCCGAGGGGTAGATGATGTCGATGCCCGTCCCGAGCACGGCGGCGGTCTTGCCGCCGACGGAGAGGGCACCCTCGTGCGCGGCGGTGTCGATGCCACGGGCCAGGCCGCTGACCACGCAAAAGCCGAGGCGCGCCAGCTCGGCGCCGAGTTTCTTGGCGACGGCCTGCCCGTAGAGCGTCGTGCGGCGGCTGCCGACGATGGCGATGCAGGGGTGTCCGAACTCGTAGCCGCCCTTGCGGTAGAGGCCGATGGGAGGATCGTGGATTTCCTTCAACAGACGCGGATAACCGGGATCGTCCCTGGTGATGAAGGTGGCGCCGGCCTTGGCCAGCCGCTCCTCCTCGCGGGCCAAGTCGAAATGTTCACGCCAGTTCACCACCGAGGCCGAGGTCTCGGGCCCGACGCCCTTCACGCGCTCCAGCCGGCGGCGGTCGGCCCGGAGGATGGCGCAGGGGTCGCCCCCGAATTCGGCGAGCAGACGGTTGAGGGAGATCGGCCCGATGTTGGGCAGATCGTTGAGGACCATGAGCGCCTGCCGCGGGGTGAGTTCAGGCTTCATTCTCGGCCGACAGCAAAGCCGGCCGGAAGCAATCGAGCAACTGCGAAGCCTGCACCGGGCCCTGCCCTTTCTCGCGGGCCAGCAGGTCGGCCGCCGCGCCGTGCCAGACGACTCCCCGGCAGGCCGCGAGGAGCACCTTGTCAGGGTCCTGCGCGAGCAGGCCGCCGATGACGCCGGCAAGCATGTCGCCGCTCCCGCCGCGGGCGAGCACCGGTCCGCCGAAGAAGCTGTGGTAGACCGTGTCGCGCTCGCAGACGCGCGTGACGGGGCCCTTGAGCACGGTGAAGACCTTTTCGTCACGGCAAAACCCGCGCAAGTCGCGCGCGCCGGCCACGCGCGCGAACTCACCGGCATGCGGCGTGAAGACGACGGGCTTGCCCCGGGCCGCGGCCACCGTCTCCAGCTGGATGGCGTCGGCGTCGATGACGGTGGAATGCGGCGAATCGCCCAGCATCTCGACCAGCAGGCGCAGCGACTCGGGATGCCGGCCGAGGCCCGGCCCGGCCACGACCGCCGAAGCCTGCGGCAGTTTTTCATGGAGGGTTTTCCAGCCCGAGGAGGCGATGGAGCCATCGTCGGCTTCCGGGAGGCCGACCCACATGGCCTCGGGGAACTGCGCGGCATAGGCCAGGGCGAGGGATTGCGGCACGAAGGCGGTCAGCAGGCCCACGCCGCTGCGCAAGGCGGCCTGGACGGTCAGCAGGATGGCGCCGGGATACTGCCGCGAACCACCGATGACGAAAAGGTGGCCGTAGGTGCGCTTGTCGGAAAGCGCGGGCCGAGGGCGCGCAAGGGGCTTGAGCACGGCCAGCCGCAGCACGCGGTCGGCGGACTCGGGGACGTCGTGTCCGTTGAAAAAACCGAGGTCGAGGTAGCGGATGCGGCCCACGGCGCGGACGCTGGCCGGGGCGAGTAGCGGCGACTTCACGACTCCGGTGGCGTAGGTGAAGTCGGCCCAGAACATCTGCTGTGCGCTCTGTTCCCCCACCCCGCTGGGCAGATCCACCGCGGCGCGCAGGCGCAGGCGCGGATGCATGTTCGCCCACGAGAGGATCTCGCCGATGGCGGGATCGACGGGCGGGCGGAACTGGAAACCGAAGATGCCATCGAGGCAGACATCGAAGGCGGAAAGGTCGGCGCGCAGATCAGCCCAGGCGCGCAGGGTGACACGCGGATTTGCCCTCAGCTGCTGCCACGCGCGCGCGGCCAGCGGCTTCAGGGCCGGTTCGCCGTGCGCCAGCAAGACCGTGGCCTGCAAGTTGGGCACGGCGGCGAGCAACTGACCGGCGGCGAGCAGGGCATCGCCACCGTTGTGTCCCTTGCCCGCGAGCACGAGCAGGCGCGGCTGCGCGGTCCAGCCGCCGATCTCCCGGAGGTCCCCGAGCAGCGCGCAGGCGATGGCGGCGCCGGCCTTCTGCATGGCGGTCCACTCCGCGGTTTCGTCCTTGAGCAGGCCCGCCTCCCACGCCTTGGCCTCGGCGCAGGAGAGAATGGGATGCGAGGAGGGGTGAAAGACGGCCATGCGGGATCAGCCGTGCTTGACGAGGGCGGCGACGGCCATCGCGTGGGTGTCGATGTGCGAGAGCGAGAGCCAGACGTGCGTGGCGCCGACCTGCTTGAGCAGGGCTTCGCCCTTGGCGTCGAGGCGGACCAACGGCTCCTTGCGGCTGCCGTGGTAGACCGAGACGGAGGTCCAGTCGAGATGCGGACCGATGCCGGTGGTGAAACACTTCGAGACGGCCTCCTTGGCAGCCCAGCGGGCGGCGTAGTGCTTGTGCGGGTAGCCGAGGCTGTCGCAGTAGGCGCGTTCCTCGTCGGTGAACACGCGCTTGAGGAAGCGGTCGCCGTGCTTCTCCAGCACCTTGCGGATGCGCTCGGTCTCGATGATGTCGCAGCCGAGACCGATCAGGACGCCGCCGGGAGGTAGGGAAATCATGATGAAAGGAGTGAGGAGCGTGAATAAAGAGGAAACAGACCGGCCTCGCCAGTCCCGATTGATTCCCGTTTCTCGCTGTCGCTTCCCGCTTCGCTCAGGCCGGATTCATCAGCGCCTTCATGTCGCGGACGGCGGCGGCGAGACCGCTGGTGAGAGCGCGGCTGACGATGCTGTGGCCGATGTTGAGCTCGTGGAGATGCGGGATGGTGCGCACCTCGGAGATGTTGACGTAGTTGATGCCGTGGCCGGCGTTGACGACGAGGCCGGCGGCGTGGGCGAGCTTGGCCCCGGCAACCAGCCGCACGAACTCGGTCTCCCGGCGCGGACCATGGCAGGCGTGGGCGTAGGCGCCGGTGTGCAGTTCGATCCATGGGGCGCGGAGCTGGGCCGCCAACTCGATCTGCGGGGTGTCGGGGTCGATGAAGAGGCTGGTCTTGATGCCGGCGGCGTTCATGGCGTCGGTGACCCGCGCGACCTTGTCGCGGTGCCTCACGACGTCGAGGCCGCCCTCGGTGGTGACTTCCTCGCGGCTTTCGGGCACGAGGCAGACAGAGTGTGGTTTCAGCCGCAGGGCGAACTCGGTCATGGCCGGCGTGCAGGCCATCTCGAGGTTGAGGCGGGTCCTGATGGAGGCGGCCAGACGAATGACATCCTCGTCCTGGATGTGGCGGCGGTCCTCCCGCAGGTGGACGGTGATGCCGTCAGCCCCGGCCTCCTCGCAAAGCAGCGCCAGCGCGACGGGGTCGGGCTCGATGTTGCCACCATGGGTGGCGCCGGCCGTGCGGTAGCGGGCCTGACGGAGCGTGGCGCAGTGATCGATGTTGACGCCGAGGAGGATCACGGGGGCACAGATACAGAAAATCCGGGTTCAGGAAATCAGGAAAAAAGTGTTCTCGACTGTTTGTTACACCCCTGAGTTTCTGGGCCTCCCCGATCCATGGCCTCCCTGTCCGCCCCGGCGCCGAAGCGCGAAAACATCCTCGTCAACCTGGTCTGTAACGTCGTGTTGCCGACGCTGATCCTGATGAAACTGAGCAAGCCGGAATACCTCGGGCCCAAGCTGGCGCTGCTGACCGCGCTGGCC
>Ga0073934_10002857_pt1 | contig 33865 bp, 32 predicted proteins | sample LarsenN4metaG_FD_76834 | JGI IMG/M metagenome (GOLD analysis project Ga0073934, IMG submission 76834) | Hot spring sediment bacterial and archeal communities from British Columbia, Canada, to study Microbial Dark Matter (Phase II) - Larsen... ...
TGGGTCTCCCGCATCTGTTCGGCGGAATAGTTCGAGACGCCGACGGCCCGCGCCTTCCCTGCCGTGACGGCGTCCGCAAGCCGGTTCGCCATGGCCTTCCTCGACGCCAACGGCATGGGAAGTGGATCTGGTAGAGGTCCACCTGATTCCGACGCAGGCGCGCGAGGCTGCGATGCAGCGCCTTGGGAAGCGACGCGGCAGAGCGGGGTGGAAAGGGGACGAACTTCGAAGCAATGACGACGTCGCGTCCTTCGGACAGTTCCCCCAATCGTTCTTCGCTCGAGCCTCGTCCGTACAGTCTGCGTTGTCAATCCAATTGATCCCGGACGCAAGGCTCGCCTCGAACGCGTCCGCCTCCTCCTTTCGGCCCTTCGTCCCCCCGTAGACGCGGGTTCGATCGCCCCAGTCATCGCTCCGAGGCCGAGGGGCGACACCTTCACGTCGCTTCGTCCGAGGTTGAGGACCTCGGGCATCCAGGCCTCCGAATTACGTCCGCAAGATGAGATGACTATCTCCGAACTCGTGCCACCGATATCCGTTCGCGACTGCCTCGCGATAGGCTTCCATGACGCGCGGGAGCCCGAGGAGGGAAGCGAGCATCGCCAGGTGGCTCGTGACCGGGTCGTGGAAGCCCGTGAGCAGACCATCGACGGCGCGGACGGACGTCCCCGGGTGGACGAACAGACGCGTGAAGCCCTGACGCGCCCGCAAGCCCTCCGGCGTCCAAGCGGATTCGAGCGCGCGCACGACCGTCGTCCCCACGGCGAGGACGCGGTGGCCTCTCGCGCGAGTGCGATTGACAAGCCGCGCGGTGGCCTCGGCGACCTCGAACGGCTCCGGGTAGACGGCTTGCCGCTCCACCGTGTCCGCTTCGATCTCCAAGCTACTGACGCCGGAGTGCAAGACGATCCCCGCGAATCGGATGCCCGCGTCCTCCAGGTCGCGACGGATTTCCGGAGTGATGGGCCGGGCGGCAGAGGGCATCTCCGCGCTCCCGGGAACCCGCGAGAAGAGGCTCTGGTACGCCTCCAAGGGCCACACCTTGGGAACGTATCCGTAGTGGATGGGCGAGCCCTCCCGGTCCAGGATCGCCTCGAGGGGTCCGTCCGGACGAACGAACCAGAGCCGGGGAATCCCGGGGTACGCCGCAACGAACCGCACGGTCATGCCCGCGACGAGGGCCTCGTCGCCCGGGTGAATGGGCATGGGGCCCGGTCGGGCCGGATCCCACCGCGGTTCCGCGAGCCAGAGGTCCGCCGCGTAGCGCGTGCTCAAGTTGAGCGTGAACGGTCCCGATGGCCCGAGGGCGGAGAGGCTGGCCGGGAGCATGGCGCTCTCATTCACGACGAGCAAGTCCCCGGCGGAGAGGAAACGCGGCAGGTCCGCGAAGCGAGCATGGACGTGTCCCCGGGGGGTCGTGACGAGGAGGCGGACCTGGTCCCGCGAGCCTCGCTCGATCTCCGGAGGCACGGAGGCGAAGAGCCCCCGCGGCTGCTCGAACGTCAGTTCGGCGCGATTCACACCGGCACCTCCCAGACCGCGGCCTGCGCCTCGAAACGTTGGCCTGTGATGCGGATCGGGTCCTGTCCCTCGAGCCACGCCCAGAAGGGGAGGGTGACCTCGGGGAGAGGCCGGTCGCTGATGTCCTGGCCCGGGTAGGCATCCTGCTGCATGTTCGTCCGAAGGTCCCCGGGGTCCACGGCCACGACCCCGACTCCCGCTTCCCGCAATTCATTCGCAAGGGTCTTCGAGGCGAGATCGAGGGCCGCCTTACTGCACCCGTACGCGCCCCAACCCGGATAGCCGCCGCGAGCGGCATCGCTCGAGATGTTCACGACGAGGCCCCGCGAGGCCTTCAGGAGGGGAAGGCACGATTGGATGAGCGCGAGCGGAGCCACGACGTTCACTTCCAGCACGCGGCGCAACACATCGAGCGGGTACTCGCCCAGCGGCGGGAGCGGCGACGCGCCGAGTTCGGAGGCGTTGTTCACCAGGAGATCCAGTCGACCGAGGCGCTTCGCGACCTCGACGAGTGCTCGCCGATGTCGGTCGTCCGTGACGTCCCCCTGGACCGCGTCGATGAGAGCCCCGGTCACCTGCAGGCGCTCACGCGCCGCTCGCAGCGCTCCGTCGTCGCGCGCGGTGACGATGAGGGCCCATCCCTGGCGCGCGAGGAATTCGGCGAGCGTGTATCCGAGGCCCCGGCTCGCGCCGGTGATGAGCGCGACCCGTCTAAACACGGTCATCGCATCCTGGATTGCCGCTCCGGGCGCGAGGCACTGGGGGTTAATGGCCGTCCCTGATTTATCTGCCTTCATGTATACAAATTCTACAAACCCACGGACCGCCGCCGGACGATCGATCCCTCCAGGCGCCTTTATGGCGCGTCGGTCTCCTCCCGCGCCCGTGGGCCTCGATGTCGCCGATGCACGGATCCAGCTCGTGGAGCAAATCCGGAGGGTGCCGAAGGCACCGCCGACGATCGACCTCCAGTCCTACGTCGGCTCTCCGGTCCCCGTCCTGGGATTGAGCGTGCCCCAGCTGCGACGCATCCTCAAGGACTTCTGGCGCGCCCACCGCGATTTGGACGAGAAATCGGTGAACGCCCTCGCGCGGGCGCTGTGGCCGGGGCAAACCTTTGAGGAGAAAATCGTGGCGATCGGCCTCCTGTCGCAGTACGAGAAGGTCCTCGGCGACGCCTCCTGGGCCCTTACGGACGGGTGGGTGGATGAGGCCACGGGTTGGGGGCTCAGCGACTCCCTCGCGGCAGGCCCGGTCGCGGGGATGGTCCGATCGAAGCCGGCGAGGTTTCGTGCGATCCTGCGCTGGACGCGCGCAACGAATCTCTGGCGGCGTCGAGCTTCGACGTACGCCCTCCATCGGTACGTGCGCGCGAAGGAACTCGACCGGCCCTTCCAGCTCTTGGAGAAGTTGCTCCGGGACCGCGAGTTCTGGGTGCAGCGTGCGGTCGGAACGTGGTTACGCGAGTGCTGGAAAGTCGATCGAAAGCGCACGGAGAAGTTCCTCGTCTCGCACATCCAGCGTGGACTCCCGCCGGTCGTTGTGTCGGTCGCGACCGAACGCGCCTCCAAGGCTTTCCGCGCGCGGCTCCGACGCATGAACACATGGAAGCGCGCTCCGAAGCGGTGACCATGCTCGAGGACGCTCGGACAGTCGTGTACAAACCGCAACCTTATAGGCGCGCCGTCATGTCTCGTGCGCGGCACGGAGGCTAGAGCCATGTCCGAGGCCAAGCTCGTTCATGAGAAACCGCTCCGAGAGTTCTGCGAGCAAGTCTTTGCGAAGCTCGGCGTGCCGTCCGAAGAGGCCCGCGTGACGACGGATGTGCTTGTCGTCGCAGACCTCCGCGGCATCGACTCCCACGGCGTCGCACGGCTGCCGCGATACGTCACGGGAATCAAGGAGGGCTACATCAAGCCGGTCGACCACAGCCGAATCGTTCGAGAGACAAAGGCCACGGCCCTCATCGATGGAGAGCAGAGTCTCGGCCAGGTCGTTGGAAAGAAAGGGATGGACCTCGCAATCCGGAAGGCGAGGGACACCGCGGTGGGCATCGTCGCAGTCCGGAACTCGAATCATTACGGGATTGCCGGCTACTATTCGATGATGGCCTTGGAACACGATTTCATCGGCGTGAGCATGACGAACGCCGCGCCCCTCGTTGTGCCGACCTTCGGTCGGACAGCAGTTCTGGGGACGAACCCGATCAGCCTCGTGGCTCCCGCGCTCAAGGAGAAACCTTTCGTCCTCGACATGGCCACCTCCGTGGTCCCGCGCGGGAAAGTTGAAGTCGCCGACCGGCTGGGCAAGCCGATGCCCCGCGGCTGGGCCGTCGACGAAACGGGGCGGAGCTCGACGGAACCCGCGAAAGTCCTCAAAGCGCTCGCGAAGCGCCTCGGCGGTGGCCTCCTGCCTCTCGGCGGGGAGGGCGAGGAGTTCTCGGGCCACAAGGGCTACGGCCTCGCCCTCCTGGTCGACGTCCTGTCCGGCGTCCTCAGCGGGGCCTCGACCGGCATGCAGGTGTACGCCGATGAGAAACGGCCGAACGTGGGTCATTTCTTCATGGCGATGGATCCCGCGGCCTTCCGGCCCCTCGAGGAATTCAAGCGGGACATGGACCGCCTTGCGCGAGAGCTCAAGGACGCGCCGAAAGCGGAGGGCCAAGCGAGGATCTACGTGCACGGCGAGAAGAGCTTCGCGAAGATGGAGAAGCACCGCCGCGAAGGCGTCCCCCTCGATCCGAAAACGGTCGAGAACCTGAGGAAGATCGGAACGGAGTTCGGCGTCCCTTGGCCGACGTGACCGGCGTGCCCGCTTGGAGACCCGTTTCGGCCAGGCGACGACGGGGCTCCCTCGATCGCCAAAAGGTTCTATCGAGTGATAATTAGCCCCGAATCATTAGATAGGCTGCGGGGGAAGTCCTGGTACTTGAAAGCCTATCGGCCCCATCAGGAGGGCATCCGTGAGTGGAACCCCTACGCGAGGCGCGCCGGACCCATCATGCTCACGGAGCGGGCCTCGCCTTCCATCCGGACCGTGAGGGGCTGGCTCTTTCCGCTCGAATACTACGACGAGAACCTGAAGCTGAACCTCCTCCAGCAGTACACGGAACTCCTCTTCCTCATGGGCTCGGCGAAGAACATCGACTTCGAGTCCATCCTCGACATCATGCGGGAGGCGCGGAACCGTCTCTCGGATGATGAATATGATCGGCTCTTGACGTACAAGGCCCGGCTCGAGTGGGCCCGCACAGGGATCCCCGCCGAGCTGCGTTGATTCCACGGCGCGCAGGTGCGGCCAGCCCCATCCGTGCGGATGATGCGCCAGATAGGCATAAGAGGCCCCTTCGCTTCCGTGCGTTCGGCCATGGCCGCCTGGGACGTTGCAATCGTCGGCGGAGGCATCCTGGGCACGTCCGTGGCCTACTGGCTCGCGAACCGCTACGAGGGCCGGATCGCGGTCCTCGAGGCGGAGGGAGAAGTGGCGGAGCACGCGTCCCGCCGCAACACGGGCGTCCTCCATCGGCCGTTCTACCTAGACCCGCGCACGCGCGCCGTGTTTGCGCGAAGCTCCCAGGCGTCGTACGGGATGTGGAAGCGCTACGCCGCGGAGCGCGGGCTCCCGTGGAGCCCCGTGGGGACCTTCGAGGTCGCCCTTGCCGAGGCCCAGGTCCCGCGCCTCGAGAAGTACTACGAATGGGGCCAAGAGAACGGGATGGCTCCCGAAGAGCTGGCCATCCTGACGCCGGAAGAAGTCCGGCGGTCCGAGCCTCACGTGCGGTGCGCGGGGGCTATTTGGTCAAAGACGGATACCGGCGTCGACTACCGCGCGTTCACCCTCAGCCTGCGGCACGACGCGGAACGCGCGGGAGCGGCATTCCTCATGGGCCGCGAGGTCCTCCGGATTCGTCCGAAGGGAGATCTCCTCGAGATCGGCGTGCGCCGGCACCTCGCGCTCCCCCGATGGCTGCCCCTCGATCCGCGCGGCCGTATCGGTGTGCGTGAATCCCGAGAGGAGACCATCCTCGCCCGATACCTCATCAACTGCGCAGGCGCGCGTTCCATGGACATCGCCCACCTGCTCGGGGTCGGCCGGCGCTACACGGACCTTCACTTTCGCGGCGAGTATTGGACCGTCCGTACGGAGCATCACTACCTCGCGTCAAGGAACATCTACTCCGTCCCGCGGCATCCCGAGTTGCCTTTCCTCGACCCCCACTGGATCGTGCGGGTGGACGGCCGACGGGAGATCGGGCCCAACGCGGTGCCCGTGACGGGGCCGACAACGTACCGTGGCTTTTTCGAGGACCCCGCGGATGTCGTGCGGAAATTCTTCGAGCCGCCCGTCGCGAACAAAGTGACCCTCCTCACGAACCCGGACTTCATGACCCTCGCCACGGAGGAGTGGCTCTCGTCGATCTCGAAGCGCGCGATGGCCCGGCGCGTGCAACAGTTCCTGCCGGACCTGCGGGTCTCCCACCTCCTGGCGCCAGGCACCGCGGGCGTCCGCGCCTCCGTCATCGACCGCGACGGCAGTTTCATCAAGGAGGCGATCGAGCTCGAAGGCCCCCACTCCTTCCACGTATTGAACTACAACTCTCCGGGGGCGACGGGGTCGCCCGCGTACGCTGCGTGGCTCCTGGGGAACCTCGCGACGAAAGGCTTCCTCGATCACCTTCGGGCCCGGGCGGCTCCGCCACCAGGGCCATGGGACTTCGATACTGTACGTGCGGCCGTCGCCTCGCGGGCGGTGTAGCCGAAAGATAGTCAAGGCCGGGGACGATGCAGGCCCGCACCGCCTTCCCGGCTCCGGCGGCGAGGTGGCCCCCGATGACCTATGCGTGGATCAACGGCGAGCTCGTGTCAGAGGCCGAGGCCCGCGTCCCCGTCGCGGACCGCGGCTTTCTCTATGGAGAAGGATGCTTCGAGACGGTCCGCATCCGTCGCGGCCTGCCCTTCCGGCTGGATGCGCACCTCCGCAGGCTCGAGGAGGGCATGAGGCTCTTCGGGTTCGAACCTCCTTGGCCGCTCCCATCGATTCGGGACGGGGCCCGCGCCCTCGTGACGGCCCAGGCGGCCATCGAGGCCGTCCTTCGGATCATTGTGACGGCCCCCCATCCGGAGACGGGCCACCCCGGGACTGCGGCGATCACCATCCGCGCGCCGCCGACCGTGCCTCGAGAGGTGCGGCTGCACGTCTCACCGTCCGTCCGGCGGATACCGGGACTCCCGAGTCGCTGCAAGATGATCGCGCGAGGCGCCGAAGCCCTGGCCCTGCGGGAGGCCCGCGCCGCGGGCGCCTTCGACGCGATCCTCCTCAATCCGCAGGGGAACGTCGCCGAGACCGCCTCCCGCAACGTGTTCATCGTCTCAGGCGACGAGGTCCAGACGCCGTCCGTCGCGGAAGGAGCCTTCGAGGGCATCACTCGGGGCGTCGTGATGGAGTTGGCTCGGCGCTTCGACCGAGACGTGCGGGAGGTCCCCGTCCCTCTGAACGCCCTGATGCTCGCGGACGAAGTCTTCCTCACGGGGACGAGCGTGGGCGTCTGCGGCGTTTCCGGAGTGCATGCCCACCGGTATCATGACGCTCCCGGCATGCTGACCCAGCGCCTCGTACACGCCTACGATGAGGTCCTCACTCGAGAAGCGGCGTGGTAACGCGATTTCATCCGCGCCTCGCGCCGCGGTCGGGATGTCGGGGGCGGGATTCGGACCCGCGACCTCCGGATGCCTCAGGAACGCCGAGGTCGGATCACGGGCAGACCCTATGAGTCCGGCGCTCCACCAGGCTGAGCCACCCCGACGCGGCAGCCCAAGGCCGTTGTGGTAATAAATGATGCGCAGAGGAGACGGACTTGCTCTCTACGTTGCCTTGCGAAGGCCCTCCAGCACGTCGAGGGCCCAGCCGGCATGGGCACGGCACGAATGTTCCCGACCCAATTAAATAGGTCCTCACTCGTCGTTTGCACGTGGATCCCGAACATGCGCAACGGGATGCACGGGCCGTCGTGGACCCGATCGCGGCGATCTTCGACCTCGCGGAGTCCGTGGACCGACAGACGCCGAAGATCCGCAAGATGCTGCGCTACGTTCGCATCTTCGTCTCCCTGTGGCTGCTCCTCGACTTCGTCCTCATCATCGTCTTCTCGGGACCCGGACGACCGTACACGCTCCTGCTCTTCCTGCCAATCATCGGCTTCCTCCTAGCGGCGCGGTACGTCCACGGGCCGAACACACGCCTCGCGCTCCTGATCGTCGCGGGTGTCTTCGCGGCCCTTCAAGTGCTCACCTTCGGAGAAGGACTCCTCCTCGGGGTCCCGCTCGTCTTCCTCTTCGTCCTTGGCTTTATCATCCTCGAGCTGATGCGAGACCTGCGGTCGTTCTTCGACTACTTCGCCCTGCGCCACCGCGTGATCCAGCACGTCCGTCAGGCCGACCCCATCGTGTACGTCCCCGAGGGCAAGGATTCCGTTCAGCGGATCCTCGCGTATTTCGCTGCGACGAGTCCCGATGTGCGAGCCGCCATGGCCCTCCCCGGTGGCCTCGCCTCGCCAGCCCTCCTCACGGGCCGCAGCGGCCTCGCCTATTCGTTCGACGCCCACGTGCGCTCGGCGCCGTCGACGCTTTCTCGGGTCACAGGCATCGGTCCCGCCGGCTTCGCGGTCTATGTGAAGTCCTTCGACCATGCGCCGACCGTGACGGACCTGCGGGCCCTGAAAGCCGCCGTGGAGGATGTGTCTGCTGCAACGAAGGTCCCGCCCGCACGGGTTATCGCGCTCTGGTTGGCCCGTGGCGAAGAGTCCGTGGCCCCGGACGCGTATGAATTCCTCACCCACGAGGTCATCCGAACGAGGGTGCGCGGCTCGACGTACATCTGCTCCTTGGAGCTCGCACGAGAGGGCGAGGACGGCACGTACGACTTCATCCCCGTGGTCATGGAGCCCGCGCCGGCTCGGTCGGTGACTCTGTCGTCTGTCGGCGCTTGAACCCACCGCGAAGCGGCCGACACAGAACTCATTCTCGCAACCAGAACGGCGCTTTCGTGAATTGATAGTGGTCCCGGATTTGCTCCTGGTAGATTTTGCGGTAGAACTCATTGTACTTCCGGATGTGGAGGACGCCCTCCCGTGTGATCCGAATCCGGTAGCGGCCCTCAGACGCTTCAAGGGTCACGAGGGCATCCTTGAGGAGCGAATCGACCACGCGGTTCGTCATGAAGTGGTTCGAGCGGATCTCCCGCTTGACCTCCTCCTTCGAAATCCCACGTTGCGCGGCCAGGAACGGCTCGAGCTTCTCCTCGAGGCCGGCCTGGTACAGATCGATTCCCATCTCCGCGACCAGCCGGTTCAGGACAAAACACCCGTAGATGACGAGGTCCTTGTACGGCCGCGACGGCATGGAGGGATGCGCCGATGCGGCCTCCGCTACTTAATTCGTCCGTATGCGTCGGCCGATCAGACCGGTGTCGATTTGACGGTGCTCGCTGCGCTGGTCGGGCCTTGACCGACGCGGTTCGTCCTAGGGTCGCGAAGCCGGTCGGTGGAGGGGTGCAAACGCGGATTCATGAGCAGCCTCAATGATCCCGCGCCGTGGACGATTCCCCCCGAGACAGAGGTCCGCTTCCCTCCCGCAGCCGCTTCCGGGGAAGTGCGAGGACTATTCGGTGAGCCCGAGCGTGGGTTCGCCGCTCTCTCGGCTGAGAATCAGTTGCGCGGCATACGCGCGGAATTTCGCGTGCGAAACTCCAGATAAAACCATCGGGAAGACTCTTGCTCGGGGAGATATCCCCTGGGAGCGCGGTCGAGGACGCCGGTGTAACGCGCATGCAAGCCTACCGCGTTTCGAAGGGTCCCCGGCGCGGCCTCATGATCGCCCTCGCGATCGCGCTGGGGACCGTGGGCTTCGCCGCGGCCTTTCTCTCCGGCCTGCCGGGTGGGGGGCTCGCGTCGAATGGAACGTACCAGCGACTGCTGGGCTATGCACCGGGTTCTCCCGGCGCGCAGCTCATGACCGCCTCCGCGGCCGATGCCGATGCGAGTCGTGCCGTCGCGTCCGCGGCGGAGCGACCCTCGACGACCCCCGCTCCCCCGACGGTGGCCGTGCGTCCCTCCGACGGTGCGGCGCCGACCGATTCGGCGGAGAGCGTCCCCGCGAGCGATGCGGACCGCAAGCCCGGGATGCTCGGCATGGACCTCATCGCCATCCGCGAGGTCAACGAGACCCGCGAGGATCTCGAGGAGGACCGCCTCGAAGCCATCGGCCTCGGCGTCCTGCCCGAGGACGCGGGCAGCGTTGACGGCGCCCCGACCGTGGAAGAATTCCTCCGCCCGGACATCGAGGACGAGGCAAGCTGCTCCTGGACGAAGGAGTTCGAGTCGAAGGATGCCGACGCGGATGGCAACCCGGAGTGGGCCCACGTCCGCATGCTCGGCACGTGCCTCTTCGATGAGGACGAGGACGACCTTCCCGAGGCCGGTGTGACGATCGCGCGGGACTTCCAGGTCTGGGACAACGACTCCAACGGGAAATTCAACGCCCTCGTGGGCCTCCAAGGGCTCGAGGCCTTCGCGGACCCGAACGAGAACGGCGTGTACGAGTACCGCGCGCAGGCCGCCTGGACCGTGAGCGTCCACGATGAGGACGAGGACGAGACGCCCGAAGACCTCATGGCGACGTTCCGGGGCGAGCAGTCGTTCGACCTCAACGAGAGCGGCGTCGTCGAATACGTGCGCAGCGCCGAAGCGAGGATCTGCATGGAGGACCCGACGAGTGACGGCGTCCAAGAGGTCGTCGACCTCTCGGCGCAGCTCTACCATGCCTATGACATTGGCGATGACGGCACCCGCGAGTACGAGGGTGTCCTCGAGCTCTCCGCGAGCGTGCGGGATGCCAACTCGGACGGCGTGAACGAGTCCGCCGAACTCGGCGTGATGGCCTACGAAGTCCTCGACATGAACGCGGACGGGTTCGATGAGTTCGCCCGCGGCGTCGAGCTGTCCCTCGCGATGGTCGACGAGACGTCGAACGGCGCGCCCGAGCGGATCGACGCGCGGATCTTCCTGTACGCGCGCTACGATCCCACCTCCGACGGCGTCTTCGAGGCCCGGAAGGCCCTGGAACTCGTCGGCCTCGTCACGGACGCGAACGACGACGGACATCCCGAGCGAGCGGCCCTGACCCTTGAGGGCGCGGCGGTTCGCGACCTCGATCAGGACGGCACAGCCGAGTTGGCCGCGAGCCTCGTCGGCTCCTTGGAGGCCCTGGATGAGGACTCCTCGGGCGTCTTCGAACGCGCAACCGTGAGCGTGCGTGCGGAGGCCACCGTGGACGAGGACGACGACGGTGTGCCGAACGTGTCCTCCTACGCGACCGTGGAAGGCCTCCTTGTGAACACGATCGAGGATGATTACCCGGAGCGCGCGGAGATGCACATCGTCGCCAGCGAAGCAGTCGATGCGGACGGCAACGGCGTGAGCGAGGAACTCCGCGGCGGCACGATCGACATCCTCGTCCTCGACGAGACCTCGAACGGTGCGATTGAGTCGGCGAACGTGACGATCCACGCGAGCGCGACTCGCGACCTGAACGAGGACGGCATCCTCGAGTACGAGGCGGCCCTCGACGCGTACGGGCAGGTCACGGACGCCGACGACGACGGCAACCCGGAGACCTTCACCCTCGTGGCGGAGGGCTCCGAGTGGCTGGACGAGGACCAGGATGGCATCCCCGAGCGGACGACCTACCTGAGCTTCCGAGCCGAGGCCGCGGACGCGGACTCGAACGGCGTCATCGAGAAGGCGACCTTGACCCTCCGCGCGGAGCACATCGAGGACCCGGATGAGGACGGCATGCCCGAGCTCCGCGAGTGGGTCCGCGTAGACTACGAAGGCGAGGACATCGATCAGGATGGCGAGATGGACAACGAGTCCCTCCTGATCGAGAAGATCCGCGAGGAAAACCCGTAACTCTCTTCGTTCCCCCGAGGAGCTCGTCGCCCGCGGGGCGATGGGCTCCTTTTTCTGTTTTTCATGAAGAAGGAGGGAGCACTCCGTTCGATGGAGCCCGCAGAACCGCGCGGTTTCCGGCTACAGCTTGTCGATGTCCTTGAGCTCTTCCGAGGCGAGTTCCTCCGGCGCCGGCTCCTCCGCCTTCGCGGCTTCCGGCTCAGGCTTGGGAGCCTCGCTGACCGCGGCGACCTCGGGGGCTGGCGCCTCTGCCACGACCGCCTCCTTCGGGCCAGGGATCTCGCCGAATGCCGCGACCTCCGACTTGCGGACCTCGACCCGCGAGAGGGGCTGCACGGGCTTGCACGCGAGCGCGATTGCCTTCGCGAGGTCGCCGGAGATAATGCCCTTCACGAAGTCGCCGATGGACTGTTTCGAGGCCGTGTCCCGGACGACGCTCGCCATGATCGCGCGGAGGGTCCGCTGCTTCGAGGTCTGGATGCGCCGGTCCGCGATCGCCATCGGCTTCACCCGGATCCGCCAGCCGTCCCTCGTCGTGACGTCGACGGCGAGGTCCGTCCGCGTGCGCTTTCGCCGCGTGAGCCTCCGGATGTAGTCCGAGGTCATGTCGTGGCCGACGAACTGGGTGAGCGCGTCCTGGCCCTGGAGCTGGCTCACGCGGAACTGGAGCTTGATGTGCATCTTGCTGAAGTCGCCCGTGAGGTCCTGCACGGTCACCTCGGTAACCCGACCCACAAGCTTGCCGGACTCGTCCGCGAGGGTCTCCCCGAGGGGCTGCCGATTGAACATCTCGGGCGCGAGGAGGTTGTACCAGCCCTTCGCCTTCCACTTGTCCTTGATCTTCCTCGCGGCCGCTCGGGTCTTCTTCTCCGCCATGGGAGCCGCTCAAGATGAGTCGGGCGTATATAACCCTATGTTGGGAGGTCTCCGTGACGTCTTTGATGGCGCGCGCGATCGAGTCATGCCAAGCCCTGCCGATGAGTTCGTGGTCGTCGGCGGATCTCGTACGTCGCCTTCCTCGTAGGCCCAGGGAAACGCGGGCCAAAAGTTAGCCCCGTCGCGGCGCGCCCAACCCGTTTTCACCTTCCCTCATGCAAGCCGGACGAGGTAGACGCGCTCGCCCGGCGGACCCGAGACGAAGAGGATCGTGTGTTCCGCGAGGAACGCATCGAGGATTCCCCGATCGAGGATCCGATTGGGAGCGGGATGCAGCTGCGAAGCGCCCACGGTCGTCCAGCGTTCGAGGACGAGGGCATAGTCGGCGACAAGCTCTTCTCCCGCCTCCAGGCGCAAAGGCAGCGAACCGTCTGCGGGAATTTCGAACCAGAACAGCGCCACTTCCGCGAGGCGCTGGTCCGTCGTCACGCGGCCACCTAGGGATGCCAAGATCTCCAGGGCCCGGAACTCACCGATTGTCGTCGTCGTTTCGAGGCCGAAGACGGCCTGCGTGTTCCACGCCATCGGCGCCGTTCCCAGGAGCGCAGCGACGAAGACCGCACCGACGGCCACCTGGGCCGCCCGGCGCCCCGCGAGGCGGCGCCAGGCAACCGCGACGCCGATCCCCGCGAGGACCGCGAGGGCGAAGTCCATGAAGTCGAAGGAGCGGTACGCAACGAGGAAGCTCACCGGGTCGAGCCCCCGGAGAAAGCCGAACAAGATGAAGGCGACCGAAGCGACGAGCATCGCCAGGACGAGGTCGCTTCCGCGGTTTGATGTCTTGCGGAGGACTTGGAAACCGATGACGCCGAAACCGGCGATCGCAACGAACGCCGGCAGCATCAACAGGAGCGCGGGCTCGGTCGTGACGGTCCCGGTGAAGATCGGCTGTCGGGCGTTGTACAGCACGGCTCCGACGGCGAGGACCGGGACCAGGGCCGCGACGCTCGCGGGCGTGACGAGGGCGCGACCCGCGCGTACCCGCGCGGGGCGGACGGCGCGGAGGGACGCGGCGAGCAAAACGACCACGATGGCGACGAGCAAGGAAAGCCCAAAGACACCGGTGACCTCGACGAACAGGAACATCTTGACGTACGCATAGTAAGCCGCTGCGACGATCGCGGCAGCGGGGCCCGTAAGCACATCGAGGGCGAACTCCCTACCGGAGAGGCGCCCTTGGGCGAGGGCCCGGCGATCGTGGAGGACGAGGACGACGGACACGGCCCCGAGGGCCATCAATGCCACGAGATGGTGGAGGAAGGGGAGGAGGCAGAGGAGGACGAATGCGATGCCTCGCTTGCGCGGATCCGTCCGCTCCGCATAGAGGAGGACGACAATCGGGAAGACTAGCAGGCCGAGGGACTCCTTCATCGCCCCGCTCGTCAGGAACAAGAAGCTGCCGAAGGCCGCGAGGAACAGGGCCGCCGCAGCCGCCACGCCTCGGTGGCGTGCGACCTTGAGCCCCAAGAGGTACCCGGGGAACACGACGGCCGCCGTCACGAAGACGAGGGCCCACGGGAGGTGAGCGAGGGGGTCGAGGGCCGCGAGCCCGGTGACGATGGACCAGACCAGGGGGAAGATCGGCAGCTTGAGGTTGTAGCTGTTCGGGTCCCCCTCGTCGAGCCGCCAGAGGCCTTGGTCGGAAATCGTGACGGAAACCCGCGCCAGGGAGAAGGCTTCGACGTTCGGGGGCAACACCGAGATGGTCAGCGGCACGAGTCGGAGGAGGAGGGCGACGCAGTAGAGGGCCCCGAGGAGGGCCCCGTCGACCTTCAGCCTCGCAGGATCGCCTCCAAGGACTGAGGCGGTTCGTATTCCGCGCGCTCCGTCAGCAGTTCCATGGACCGCTCCCGAAGGGCCGCCCCAATGAGGACGAGCGCGGATACGAGCGACGACACGAGGATCGCGGCGACGACGAGGACGAAGCTCGTGAGGTCGATCGCCACGGGGACCGCGTGGCCGAAGAGGACGAGCTGGCCGCGGGCGATGAGGGCCGCGAAGACGAGGCCGATCCCCGCTCCGACGATGGCCGCGCCCAAGGCGGTTGGCAAGCTCTCACGGAGCATCCGCATCCGAATCCAGCCGTTGCCGGCCCCGAGCGTGCGGAGCACGCCCACGTTCGCGCGATGGTCCTCGAAGGCCCGCGTCTGCACGGAGTGAATCCCCGCGGCGACGAGGAGGGCGACGAATCCCATGAGCCCAAGGGCGACGACGGACACGGAGTTCGTGGCCTGCGGGAGGGCGAGGCTCAGGTAGTCCGGCGGCAACCCCGCGAACCCGGATCGGAAGAGGAGGTTGACCACGCGCGGGTCCGGCGGCGGCCCGCTGTTGATATCCGCCCGCGGCAGGCCCGGTCCGGACACGTGAACGCTGGCTCCGCTCGTTTCGAGGAAAGCGAGGAGCGCCTGCGGATCGACCGTGCGCACGCGGATCACATGATACACGCCCCGGTCGAGGCCCGTCAGGGACCGGCCCAGACCGAGGTCGACGAGCAGCTCGTCCGTGACCGAGGTGTCCGTGACGAAGGTGCCCTCGATCCGGGCAATCTCGATCCGCGGGATCGCGGAACCGACGAGGGTCACGCGGTCTCCGGTCACGAGGCCCAGCCGGCCGGCGAGCCTCGTGCCGGCGATCGCCCAGCGATCCGAAGCGGGCTCGCCCGGAAGCCATCGGCCTCCCTCGACCTGCGCGAAGGCGACCGGCTCGACACCGCGCGCGAGCACCGGCTCCCCCCGCAGGGTCCCGAAGGCGAGGATCTCCGGGCTCACGACCTCGGCCCAGGACTGGCTCACGAGGGCAGCGGCGAGCGCCTCCGTAATCTGATTCGTCCCGGCGGTGCCTTGGGTGAGGACGTAGACGCCACCCGTGAGGACTTGCGTCGGTAGCTCGGGCAGGGCGGCGAGGATCGGCCACGATGCGCCCAAGACGATCGCGCACAGGAGCAAGCCACGGAAGGCCCGACGGGCCGTTAGGATCCTCCCACCCCCCGGCCACCGCGGACGACGAGCGCGGCATGCCGCGACGGCACGATTCCCCCGAGGGCCGCGGCGAGGAGGGCGATCCCCGCCGTCACGACCACGGCATCCAGGGGCGGGGACGGAATCACGAGGTTCGGCAGGCCGACGAGGGGCGCGAAGGAGACGGCTGCATAGGCGAGGACGATGCCCAAGGCCGATCCGACGACGGCGCCGAGGACGCCGAGGGTGAGGGCTTGGGCCTCGTAGATCCCCGCGACGGACGCGGGCGAGGCCCCGAGGCTCCGCAGGGTGCGGATTTCGGCGGTCCGGGCATGGACCTCGAGGGACATGGCGCTATACACGAGCAGGCCGATGAGCACCGCGATCACGAGGGCGAGAAGCCGCAGGGCTTGGGCCGCCTCCTCGACGCCTCCCTTCATGAACCCGGCGGCGCCGAGGAGGTCCAGGGGCTCGAGGCCCAGCTCGACCAGGAGCGCGGAGCCCAGCGGTGCGGGTGTGAGGATCGCTTGGACCGAGCCGCCTTCCGTGAGGTCCACGGAATAGAGCAACTCCGGACGCACGTAGGCCCATGTCGTCGGCGCGAACCCCATCCGGGACGGGGGCGGATCGACGATCGGCAATCCGATCAGGGTCGTCCCGAACAGGGTGAGGTCTCCCTGGCCCGCCGGAGCCGAGCCGCTGAGCCGCTCGATCTCGGCCCGCAGCCCCGTATCGAGGGACACGTCATCGAGCCCGAGCGGGAACTCCGCGGTCGGGGTACCGCTGCGGTGCGACTCCAGGGCCGCCACGACGACCTCGAGCTGGACCCCGTTGATCTCCAACACGCCAACGTGGATGCGGAGGACATCGAAGTCCCCGGGGATCGAAGGGAGGACGCTCGGATCGATGCGGGTCTCGAGAAGTTCGCGACCTTGGATGTACGCGAAGGGGCCCGTGTCGACTCGGACGAGCAGGGCATCGATGCCCCCGCTGAGACCACCGACGAGGACGAGGGAGCCGACGAGCACGGCACAGGCGAAGCCGATGGCCCGCGCCGTCCATCGCGTCCGAGACGTCAGCCGCGTGGCCAACCGGAGGATCGGTCGCAAGCTTCGTCCTCCGGTACCTCATCGCGGCCAGAGGATTAACGTTCGCGGTGCACCGCGTCGATTCGCCCGTCGCGGCGCCGCTGATACTCAGCCCGCAAGGGTCATGAACCGCCCCCGCGTCGCTCCCCGCCATGTTCCTGCTGGGCCACCTGGGCCTTGGGCTCGGCCTCGCCTGGCTCGCAACGCGCAAGCGCACGGTGGATGTGGACTGGCGATTCCTGCTCCTCGGCACGATCCTGCCCGACCTCATCGACAAACCGCTTGGGGTCGTCTTGGACCTCGAACCGCGCCTGTGGGCACACACGCTCGTCTTCGCCTCCGTCCTGTGCGCGCTGAGCCTTGCGCCTCACTTGCGGAGCCTCCTCTGGCTCGCCGTCGGGATCCTGACGCACTTCCTCTTCGATGCGATCTGGAGCCAGCCTTGGGTCATCCTCTGGCCCGCGTACGGATGGGCCTTCCCGCCGGGCGGGCCGACCCTCGAGGGTTACCTGTACACCCTCCTGCATGACCCGGTCGTGCAGGCCGGAGAGATCATCGGGGCCGCGGTCCTCGTACTCTTCGCGCGGGCCCATGGGATCGTGTCCTGGTCCGCCCTGCGCGCGTTCCTGCGGAACGGACGCGTGGCGGAGCCTGTGCCGGCGACCTGAGGACCTAGGCCGGCTTCTTCCATTCGCTCCGAAGCACGCTGTACAGGCCGAGATCAGACCATCGCCCGTCGCGGAAGTACGCGCGCCGCAGGATCCCTTCGAGCCGGAACCCGAGGGCCTCGAGAAGCCGCCGGGCGGGTTCGTTCTCGATATCCGTCGACGCGGCGATGCGCTCCGTCGGATAGCCGGCGAAGAGGTAGTCCACGAGGAGCGCGACGGCCTCCCGCGCGAGGCCTTGGCCGCGCGCGCCGACATCCCCAATCAGGAATCCGATGTCCGGATAGCGGGAGTCCGCATCGGGGTAGCTCGCGAGCGCATAGCGCACGAGGCCGACGACCCGCCGGTCCTCGCGCCGCTCAATCAGGAGCAGCCCTGAATCCCGCGTCAGCATACGATCCTTCGCGAAGGCTTCCTGGAGCCGTGCCAGATGGTCGAGCTGGAATCGCTGGTACGATCCCCAGAGGCCGGCACGGCCTTGGCCCCACGACTCCATTGTCGCGAGGTCCTCCTCGCGGACCGGCCGGAGGTTCACGCGCGTGCCCTCAATCATCGCGCCTGACTGGATGAGCCCCGAGGACAAGAACTGTTCCTTGATCCCGTGCGTGGAGGACAGCACCGTCCGGGTTTCTGCGCAGGCAACGGCATCGGCGCAGCCGCGGACCGTCGCGCATGACTCCGATTGATGTTCCGGGGGACGCCCGAACGGGCAACGCCCGCGGCCCTATCCGACCGCGGTTGTGAATATGTAAAGGAAAACGATTATGAATTGGCCGCGCGATTCGGGGCGGGTGGAACCAAAGGAAGTCGCCCAGGGGCTCCTCGAGGAGAAGGTCTCGTCGCCGAAGAAGCGGATTGTCCTGATCCTCAAGCGCTCCGGCAGCACGTCTTTGGCGGATATCGCGAAGGAGCTCGGGGTGTCGCGGATGGCGGCCCTCCGGCACCTCGCGGCCCTGGAGGACCGGGGCCTCGTGGAGCGATCCGCGCGGCCGGGAGGCCGAGGTCGCCCGAGGGCGTACTTCGCCCTCACCCGTGAATCGGCGAGACTCTTTCCCGAGGCCTACGCCCACATGACGATGATGGCCCTCGAGTTCATCGAAAGCAAGCTCGGTCGGGAGGGCGTCGTCGATCTCCTCGAGAAGCGGTCCCGGGAGCTGTACGACCGCCACAAGCACCGGTTCGACAACAAGGACTTCCGTGGGAGGGTCGAGGAGCTGGCCGCGATTCGGGACGAGGGCGGGTACATGGCGGAGGTCGGCCCCGCAAAGGGCCGGACCCTGGAGCTCCTCGAGTTCAACTGCCCGATCCGCGCGGTCGCGGAGAATTACTGGGAGGCGTGCGCGGCCGAGACGAAGCTGTTCGAATGGCTGCTCCAGGCGGACGTGGATGCATCCCACCGGGTGGTCGCCGGGGACCCCGTGTGCCGCTTCCTCATCCGGAAGTCGCCGGCGCCGCCGGACGCCCCGACGGAGGCGCCGTCCCCATCGCGCACGCCCGTCCCCCGTCGGTAGGTTCCAAATACCGCACGCGCGTTCCCACCTCGGAGGCATGGGACCATGGATGTACATGCCCGGCGGGCCCGCACCCTTCGCATCGGGGGCATCTCCGGGATCGTCGGTACGAGCCTCGCCCTCGCGATGGTCTTCGCGGCGACCGCCTTGTCGTCGCAGTTCAGCTGGAACGTGAACGCGCTTAGTGACTTGGGCATCAGCGACGTCGCGGCCCTCTTCAACAGCGCGGTCATCATCGGCGGCCTGCTCACGATCCCCTTCGCGTTCGGGCTTCGGGCCTACCTGCCGAGGAACCGGTGGGCGACCGTGGGGAGCGGCATCTTCATCGCCGGCGGGATATCGCTCGCCCTCGTGGGGATCCTCACGGAGGACTACCCGCTGGCCCATACGATCGTGTCGCTCGGGTACTTCGTCTTGGTCCCCCTCGGGATCCTTCTGCTTGCCGCGGTCCTCCGCGGGCCTTGGCGAATCGCGTCGATTGTCGCGGGCCTCGCGGCCCTGCTCGTCATCGTCCCCACCGCCCTGGACATCATTCAGCTCCCGGGGGGCTTCGCGATCCCGGAGATGATCGAGGCGCTCCTCCTCGCGGCCTGGGTCGTCGCCATGGGCGTGACCCTCGTCCTCGCGAGCCGACAGCTGGCTCCGGAAGCGCGGGTCCAGCCTGCGCCCGGTGGACCCCCCGCGTAGCTCCACGCGCTCAGATCCGGCCGCGCCGTTTCCGATGGTGTTCAAAAGGCCCGCCATGTGTTGATGGCCGCGAACCCGAGAGGAATGCTTATGCCCGGCATGCGCCGTCGTGGGCGGGCCCATGGAAGGTCGCCGAGTCCTCGTCACGGGCGGCGCAGGATTCCTTGGCTCGCACCTGGTCGAGCGCCTCAGCGGCCGCAACGAGGTGTCCGTGCTCGATGACCTGTCGACGGGCTCCCTCCGAAACCTGGAGGACTGCCACGCCGCCGTCCGGATCCGCAAGGCCTCGATCCTCCAGCCGAAGGCCCTCGGTGCGGTCCTCAAGGGCAAGGACATCGTCTATCATCTCGCAGCGAAAATCTCCGCGGCGGAGAGCGTCGAGAAACCCCGAGACTACTGGCGCGTCAACGTCGAGGGAACCCTCAATCTCTTGAAAGGCGCCGTGGACGCCGGGGTCAGGCGCGTCGTCTTTCTATCGAGCGCCGCCGTCTACGGAAACGTGGAAACGAACCCGAAGGTTGAGACGATGCGGCCCGCGCCGGTATCGCCCTACGCCACGACGAAAATGGTCGGGGAGTTTGCGTGCCAGGAGATCTCTCAGCTTCGAGGCATCGAGGCCGTCGTCCTGCGCGTATTCAATGCGTATGGCCCGCGCCAGAGCGCCGACTCTCCGTACGCATCCGTCGTCGCGAGATTCGGATCGGCGGTCGTCGCGGGCCGACCCATCGAGATCTACGGCGATGGAGAACAGACCCGCGACTTCCTCTATGCAGCGGACGCGGCCGAGGCCTTCGAACTCGCCGGGGAGCGCGACGTCGCCGGCGAGACTTTGAACATCGCCTCCGGGACCGCGGTGAGCGTGAACGAGGTGGTCCGTCTGCTTTCCGAGATCACCGGGGATTCGGTTCGCGCCATTCGGAAGGAGCCCCGCGCCGGGGACGTACGCCATTCACGCGCGGACATCCGGAAGGCCTCGGCGAAACTCGGCTTCGTCCCGCGGACTTCACTTCGAGCAGGCCTGGAGCGCACCCTCGCAGGTTTTCGCCGCCGCTGAGCCAAGAGACAGCCTTCGCCTCGCACGGGGTCGGTGCGGCCACCCCGTCAACAGGGTTCGGACGTATGCCGAGGGCTCATTGCCAGCGGGGCTGCCGGTATCGACGGACGGCCCAGTAGCCCGCGACGACGACGATTGCCGCGATGCCGACGAGGTTGGCCACGAGGGGCCAATCAAGCAGCGTGACATCTGTGAATGTCGACGCGCAGTGGCCTGCCGAGTCGCAGGCGGTCAAGGCGACCCGGTACGTCGCCATGAAGCTGTACCCCTCGTACTGGTGGGTCGCGATGGCGTCCTGGGAGGACTTCCCGTCCCCCAAGCTCCAGTTGTAGGTGTATGGGGGGGTGCCCCCGGAAACGATCGCCGAGTAGGAAACGGGGCGGCCCATGATAGGAATGCTCGGGGCGAAGCTCAAGCCGACCGTGAGGAGGGGCGTCACGAGGACCGTGTGGGACGTGTTGACCGCGTGGCCCGCCTGATCCCGGGCCGAGAGGTTCACGGCGAAGACCCCCGCGACCGCGTAGAGGTGGAAGACGTTCGCCGACTGGTCCACGCTTCCGTCGCCGAAGCTCCAGCTGAAGGTGTACGGGGCGATGCCCCCCGTCGCGTTCGCGGTGAAGGCCAGGAGCTCGAGGATCACCGGGTTCCGCGGCGAAAAGACGAAATCGGCGAAGAAGCTGGGGCGCACCAGGACGACCTTCGAAGCGAAGCCCCGATGGTCCACGGCGTCCATGACGTCCAATGTCAGTGTGTACGTCCCGTTCGTGAAGTAGGTGTGGTTGGCGCTGGGCCCGCTGGCACCGAGGCCGTCCCCGAAGAACCACGTGAACGTGTAGGGAGGGACGCCGCCGAAGGCCGTCCCCGTCACGTTGACGAGATCGCCTACCGTGGGGATCTCGGGCGAATGGGTGAATGCGACCACGAGCGCGGGAGTCACGTTGAAGGCCCTTGCGACCGCGAGGGAGTGACCCGCGGAGTCGGAGACCGTGAGGTTCACGGTGAAGGTTCCGGGCGCGGAGTAGGAGTGCGCCACACGTTCTCCGGAGGTCGTCAACCCGTCGCCGAAGTCCCAGAGGAACGCGTACGGCGGCGTGCCCCCCGACGCCGTCGCGTTGAAGAAGATCAGTTCCGCCACGACGGGGTTCGCCTGCGACGAGGAAAAGTCGACGACGAGGGTGCTCGTCACGACGATGCCGCCTCCGACATTCACGACGTGACCCGCGGAGTCCGAGACCCTGAGGTTCACGGCAAAGAACCCGACGGACGTGTAGACGTGGATGACGCTCGGTCCGGAGGCGGTCGCCCCGTCGCCGAAGTCCCAGAGAAAAGTATAGGGAGGCGTGCCCCCGTCCGCGGCCGCGGCGAAGACGACCTCCTCCCCCGTGATCGGGCGGTCCGGCGCCAGAGTGAAGCTGGCGGCGAGGACGGGGGTCACGGTCACGGTCTTCAACACGCTGACGGTCCGATCCGCGAGGTCCGTGACCGTCAGGGTGACGTCGAAGTCCCCCGGCGCGCCATACGCGTGGGTGACCTCGGCTCCGATGCCAGTCGCCCCGTCTCCGAAGATCCAGGTGAACACATAGGGCTCGGTTCCGCCGGATGCGGCTGCGGTGAAGGTGATCAGCTCCCCGACCTGCGGTTTCTCGGGGGCATAGATGAAGTTCGCGGAGAAGGCGCCTGCGACGCCGACGAAGTGGGAGGTCGTCACGACGTGCCCCGCCGAGTCGTACACGGTCAACGTGACGGTGTAGGTCCCCGGGGACGCATACGCGTGAGCCGTCGGATTGCGGTCATCCGTGAATCCGTCCCCGAAGGTCCAGCGGTACGTGTACGGCGAGGAGCCGCCGCTCACGCTCGCCGTGAAGACGACCATCTCCCCGATCACAGGGGTCATCGGTGTGAAGCTGAAATCCGCGGTGAGCGCGGGCGACACGGGGACAGGTTTGGACCGACTCGATTCGTGCCCCGCAGAGTCCGAGACGGTCAGTTGGACCGTGTATGTCGCGGGTGACGCGTACGTGTGGGAGACGGAAGCCCCCGTCCCCCGCGTCAGATCACCGAAATCCCACGTGTAGGTGTACGGAGCGATTCCGCCCGAGACGGTGGCGGAGAAGGAGACGAGTTCATAGACCTGGGGTCGCGGTGGCGAGAAGGTGAAATCAACGCTCAGTTCCGCGGAAATCGAGATCGGCTTGTCACGGTTTGTGACATGGCCCGCCGAATCCCGCACGGTCAGGCTCACCGTGAAGGAGCCCGAGGACACGTAGGTGTGGGACACCGTCGGGCCAAGACTGCTCGTGAACCCGTCCCCGAATGCCCAGTCGTACGAGTAGGTCGGCGTCCCCCCGTCGACGGTCGCGACGAAGGTGACGGATTCGCCGACGGAAGGTGTGGGCGGGGAGAACGTGAAGTCGGCGGCCAGCGCAGCGGTCACGTCGACCGGCTTGAGGACGGTGGTCGCGTGGCCCAGAGAATCCGTGACCGTGAGGAGGACGTCGTAGGTGCCTTCGAACGAGTAGGTGTGGGCGACGTCCCGCCCGGCGTCCGTGGCCCCGTCCCCGAAGTTCCATTCGTACGTCCGCGGCGGATCCCCGCCCGTCGCGGTGGCCGAGAACGACACGCGTTCCCCGGCCTGCGGTTGCAGAGGGTCGAAAGTGAAGTCCGCGACGAGCGGGTCGGTCACGAGGACGAAATCGGTGGCCAGACCGGTATCGCCGAAGAGGTCCGTCACAGTTAGCTCCACACGGAAATTATCGGCGAACGTGTACGTGTGAGACACGCTCGCGCCTAACCCGGTCGATCCATCTCCGAAGTCCCAGCTGAAGTTGTAGGGTTCAACCCCGTCCGTGGCGCTCCCAGTGAAAGAGACGAGTTCGCCAACGAACGGGTACTGTGGCGACCACGTGAAGCTCGCGATCACCGGGTTCGCGCTCGCGAAGGACGGCACCCCCTGGACCGACACGAACGCCGCGACCAGAGCGTAGAGGAGTGCGAGGCCCTTCCGAGGAACTCCTCCGAGCCCCTTCCGGCGGGCACGGGGAGCGTCGGCCCGTCGGGGGTCACTCGTCATCATGTTCCCGCTCAAGCTACCTTGGGATGACATCCCCCAACTCTCCGGGGCACGCCGATTCCCTGTGGTGCCCCCTCCTCGATGAGCCTGCTCGGCAACAATAGGAACCCCCCCTTCTTGAATTTTTTCTCACCGGGCCAACGCCGCCGCCTGGTATCACGCCTGATTCCTGAAGCGGCTTGACGACCCCGCGGGGACCAGGATCGAGAGGGTTTTGGTGATGGCACGCGCGGGGTTGCGGGACCGTCGCCGATGCGCGCTGGACTGGGGAAGGCTTTTCATCGATGCCGCCATGGTCGACGATGATGTCGGAGCCCGTCCTCGTCTCGCAGGACCTCTGGAAGACCTACGACGGCAGGACGGATGTCCTGCGAGGGGCGTCCCTGGACGTACACGCGGGCGAGGCGGTGCTCATTTGGGGCGCCAACGGGAGCGGGAAGACGACCCTCCTCTCCATCCTGGGGGGCCTCCTCGCCCCGACCCGAGGCTCGGTGGTCCTCACGGGCCGCGAAATCGTGCATCTCCCGGAGGCCGAACTCGCGGCGATCCGACTCCATCGCCTCGGCTTCGTCTTCCAGACCCACAACCTGATCGACGACCTGACCGTCGCGGAGAACGTCGCCCTCCCGCTGCGACTCGCGAAGCGGCCCGCGGAGGAACGCGTCGCGGCGCTCCTCGCGGCCTTCGATCTCGTCCCGCTCGCGCGGCGACGTCCCAAGGAGATCAGCGTGGGCGAATCGCAGCGCGTCGCCGTGGCCCGCGCCCTCGCGAACGGCCCGAAGCTGATCCTCGCGGACGAGCCGACGGCAGCCTTGGACGCGAAGGGGACCGCCGCCGTCCTCGAGGCGTTCGAGCGCGCGCGCACCTCGTTCGGCGCGGCCGTCGTGATGGCGTCCCACGACTCCGAGGCGCGCTCGATGCGCGCGACCCAGTTCGCCCTCGAGGATGGAACCTTGCGTCCCCTCGCGTGAGCGTCAAAGCCTTTATCCACCGCGGTCCCTTCGGCGCCTCCGGATTCGTCCGGGGACTCGGGACCGTGCAAGGGACCGCGGGAAAGGTCGGTCGCCTCGCGGGGCGCATGTGGGGCGAGGTGAAGGGTCCCCTGTACCGAAACGCCCTCTTCCTCATGCTCTCCTCCGTTATCGGCGCGGCCCTCGGCTTTTTCTTCCTGCTCGTGGTCACCCGGGTCTACGCGGACACGGACGTCGGCGCCGCCCTCACCCTCATCAGCACGATCGGCTTCCTCGCGGCCGTCGCGACCCTCGGGTTCGGGATCGGACTCATCCGCTTCCTTCCCGGGACGGCGGATCGGCCCGCCCTCGTGAACGAGTCCCTCTCGATCGCGGGCGTGCTCGCCCTTGTCCTCGCCCTCGTCTTCGCTCTCGGCGTGAACGTGTGGGCGCCGACCCTCGATTTCATCCTCGAGACGCCGATCTACGTCGTGCTCATCGCGATCACGGCGATGGGCTATGCCTTCGCGCCGATCCTCGATACGGCCGCGGTTGCGGCTCGCCGCGCGGACCTCTCGACCTGGCGCGTCACGATCTTCTCCGTCCTCAAGGTCCCCATGCCGCTCCTCCTGGTCCCCTTCCTGTCCGGACGCCTCGGGATCTACATGGCGTGGTCCATCGCCCTCGGGATCTCCGTCCTCATCGCCGGCTTCGTGTTCACCCCGCGGGCGATCGCGGGGTACCGGCCAAGGCCGCGGTTCCGCGGCGTCGAGGTCCGCCCGATCTTCGCGTTCAGCCTCGGCAACTGGGTGGCCTCCGTCATCGGCGTCGCCGCGACCCTCCTCCTGCCGCTGCTCGTCACGAACACCCTCGGCGTCGCACAGGCCGCCTACTTCTGGGTGGCCTTCTCGGTCGCGAGCATCCTGTTCGTGATCCCCGGCGCGACGACGACGTCCCTGCTCGCGGAGGCCTCGCAGGCGAACGCCCGCCGCCGGCGGGACGAGCGCCGCGCGATCCTCTTTTCCTTCGCGCTCCTCGTCCCCGGGATCCTCGGCGTCGAGATCCTCGCGGCGCCGATCCTCTCCCTCTTCGGACCGCCGGAGTACGTTGCCGCCGGCGTGGAGCCCGTTCGGATCCTGGCCCTCGCCTCGATCCCGATCTTCCTCAGCGGTCTCCTCGGCACGCGGATCCGGATTCGGAAGAAGGTCTGGCCCCTCATCGCGGCGGTCGTCGTCGAGACGAGCGTGGTGCTCGGCCTGGGATACGTGCTCCTCGAGAACCTGGAGGTCGGCCTTCCCGGGCTCGCCTGGGCCTTCGTCCTCGGGAGCACGGCCCAGGTTCCGATCCTGTTCGCGGCCGCACGGGGACCCATCGAGATCGAGGAGATCGAGCCGGCGCCCGTACCGCCCTGAGACCGCGGCCCAAGGCCTCCGATGTCGCGGAGTCTTCAGCGGCGCAGCAGCGCGACGACGGACAGGATCGCGTAGGCCGCGAGGCCGATCCACCCGTAGCTCATGGCCAGGATCATCGTCGTGTTGAGCTGGTGCAGGCTCTGCAGCATCCCTTCCGTCGCCGGGAGAAGGATTCCGCTGAGGCCGACGAACAGCGCGGCCACCGCCGCGGGTCCCGCAATGTAAAGGCTCACCGTGGCCCGCATCCGTCGGAGCCGATCCCGCTTCGCCGTGAGCTTCGCCAGCTCGTCTTCCTCGACGCGGGCCGGAGGTGCGGTCTCGGCGGGCGCGAGCACGTCCACGGTTGTCGCGGCTTCCGATGCCATCGCCTCCGTTTCCGTGAGGCTCCTCAGGATCTCCTCGATCTCCTGATCGACGTGATCCTTCACCTCGACCGATCCGCGGTAGAGGGCAGGTAGATCCTTCTCCTGCGCCGGTGCAGCGTGACCCCGGGGTCCGATCCGCTCGTTGACCTCGACGATTCGCCGCTCGATGAATTGCACCCGCACCGCGCCGATGAGGAGCATCCCGGCCAGGAGGACGGCGGCCCCGAGCAGGAAGAAGCCGTACACCCAGCGGGATAGGTCGGGCCCGTACCACGGGACGGCGAGTCCCTGCGCGAAGTACCACGCAGCGATGAACAGGAGGGCGAAGTACGCTCCGAAGGCGAGCGCCAAGGAGCGAGGCCGCGGTGCGCCGGCCATCCGCTGCCGAACCGTGAAATCCCCCGGATATACTTCGTCCTGCCCTTCTCGCGCGTGATAACGGCTGCCCGCTCCGCCCGAAGGTTTATCGTGCAACGAGTCGTCTCCCATCGCGGGCGCGCTGCGGCGGGTCCAGGGGCGGAGGAGGAACGTGAGGGCGGGCGCTCATCGGGTCATCTTCGTCACGGTCCGCGAGATACTCCTTGTCGCGCTGGCGGCCCTGGCCGCCGTGCTGTTCCTGAACCATCAGGTCCTGTACCTGGACGGAGACTTCGAGCCCTACGGGGGTCCGCTCCTGGCGTACGTCCTGGCGACCCTCGTCATCTGGATGTTCCTGCGGGCCGTGCTGTTCGCCGCGACGATGCGGCCCACGCGGATCCGCGGGGGCGTCGAGGTGTGCCCCGAGTGCGGGCAAGTCCTCGACGACGCGACGCCGCAGGGCCTGGAGACGCACCGGCGGGTCACCCTCACGCCGCGTCCGTCGCATCGAGAGGTCCTCGCGGCCGTCTCGCTACGCAAAGCGGTCGACGGGGCTCGCGTGGTGACACCCCGCTCGCACGCCGCCGCGGGAGATCCGCTCGCCCGGCTCAAGGCGGAGGTGGAGAACCGACCCCAGTCCTTCGACGGGATGCCCGGACCGCGCGACGACCCGTCGCCCGGGCGCTCGCCGAAGGGGCCGAAGGCCCCGGAAGGCCGCGCCTAGGTCTCGACCTGTAAGAGGGCGAGCAGGTCCTCCAGGACCCGGTACGTGAATCCCCAGATCCGCTTGCCCTCATGGAGGAACGCGGGGACCGTCAGCTCGCCGATCGCCGTGGCGATCGTAACGGTCGCCCGCGCCCCGGCCAGATCCGTGAGGGAGGCCCAGAAGGTCATCGCGATCTCGGACCCGGGCGAGGTGCGGAGATCGCCTTCGCCCAGGGCCACGAAGGGGACGACGAGGATCGCCGGCAGGTTCCCGGGGCTGCGCGCGGGCAAGTGGCCCAGGATTTCCGCGGCGCCGCCCAGGTCCAGGCCGACCTCCTCGCGGGTCTCGCGGACGGCGGTCTCCAGGAGGGTCCCATCCTGGGGTCGATGCATTCCGCCCGGGAGCCCGATCTGGCCGGACCACGGATCCTCCCTCCGTTGGATCCGCTGCACGAGGAGGACTTCGAGGCCCCGCGGCCCCTCCCGGAGCAGGACGAGGACGGCCGCCGAGGGCTTCGCTTTCCGCTCCGCCTCCGCCAGCTCAACCGGAAGGAGGGCCCGTCGCAGCGTCGAGGCCGCGTCGCCCGGCACGAGGGCGTCATGCGAATGGCGGTATTAAGCGCCCTTCTCCGAACGAGGACATCTGAGACGATTGGAAGCTCGGGGCTTCTCGGCTCGGGGTTCCCGGACCAAGCGTCCGGCGCCTACCGCCACAGCGTCCGAAGGCCCTCGATGGCTTTCATCGACCGATCGTTCGTAATGAGCGGGAGTCGGCGGTGGAGAGCGTCCGAGGCGATCATGCGGTCATGGAGTTCCGGAATCCTCAGATCGAGGAAGATGTCCCACGCAGGGGCCGGAAGGGACGACAGGGCGAGGTAGTCCGCGGCGCGGATCTGATCCACGACCTCCTCGAGGACGGCGCGTGGGTTGTCGACCCTCAACCATCCCCGGCGGGCGACATACGCGAATTCGGCCAACGCGATCTCGGGGAGAAACAAGCGGCCGCCGCCTCCTTCCGCATCCCGAAAGGCCCGGTTCGCGGCCGGCGGAAGGGCGTCCTCGAGGTGCTTCACGAGGGCCATCGTGTCGAGCACGTAGTCTGTCAGAGGCTCCACTCCTTCCGGAGCTTCCTCAGGTCCTTCTCGAATCCTTCCGCGTCGATTCTCCCCTTGAGCAGGCCGCGGAGGCTCGAGCGGCCGTGCTTGATCAGGATCCCCTCGCCCGCGTCGAGGACGAGCGCGGTCTCCCCTTCCTCCAAGTGGTACTTCGTGCGCAGCTCCTTCGGGAGGGTGATCTGGCCCTTCGAACTGATCGTCGCCGTCTTCGCCATCCGGGGAACATCGGCCTGCCAGTATAACTACTTTACTTAGAGTAAAGAAAACCAGCGTTGAAGGACTACGTCCAATCGAAGCGGCTTCGCCCTGAGCTCAGGAAGTCGCCCGGCGCAGCGACGCCCCACAGCCCCGATTCGTTCGCCGAGTTACGTCGGGGTCCTCCGACTCAGGCGATTTTTTTCTGGAACAGGTAGATCGCAAGGATGAGCAGCCCTCCGATCCACACGGCAAACGCCACGGGCCCAGCCCACGCGGGCAGCCCGAAGCCAAGGAATCCGCCGAGTCCTCCCAAGACGTTGGGCGGCATGGCGGGAGACAGGGTGAGCTGGTACACGCCCGTCGGATTGAACAGGGACGAGACGGAGTTCGCGAGGAAATACGCCTGCGTCCCTGGCTGCAGGCCGAGGGCCAATGATACGAAGAAGAAGACGACGCCCCAGACGAAGCTGAAGAGGATGAACACCACGATCGCCATGATCAGCGCCGTGCCGGGGCTCTTTAGGAAGGTCGAAAGGACCAGCATGATGAGGATGTACGTCGCGAGGAGGGCGAGGGTCGCTCCGAGGAAGGTCGCCGTGAAGACCGCATCGGGCCATCCCCCCGCAGTGACGGCAATCGCGGCGAGGGCGGCGAAGGAAATGCCGAGAATCGGAAGGGCCACGGAGGCGAAGGCTCCGAGGAACTTCCCGAGCGCGAGGCCCGTGCGAGAGGCGGGCCGGACGAGGAGGAGCTCGAGACTCCCGTGGGCCCGCTCCTTCGTGAGGGCGTCGTACGACACCGCGATCGCGACAATGGGCGCGAAGATGCCCATCAGGACGAAACCGAGGAAGAACAGGACCGTGTCGGGGCCGGACTGGAGGGGCGTCGGCTGGGGCTCGTTCACGAACACAGGCATGAGGAACCAGTCGCCGAGGTACGTAATGTTGACGTCGTACGCGCCCGGTTCGAAGATGTAGCCGAAGAACCCGTTCGCGTCCGTCGTGCCGACGAGGGTGCCGTTCACGGCGACTTCGGCGCCGCGCGCCCCAGCGCCGTCGAGCCGCACGACGTGCCAGAGAAAGTCTCCGTAGGAGCCGTCCTGCGCGCGGTCAAGCTGCTGCCATTGGACGGTGAAGTTCCACAGAGGGCGGACGCTCTCGATGTCCACGCCGTAGGTCCAGGTGCTGAGTCCGACCTGCATCCGTACGGCCCAGTTGCCGGGTCCCAAGTCCTCGAAGGATACCCACCCGGTCGCATTCGTCGTTTGACGCGCTCGCTCCACGATGTCCCCCGTCGGTGGCTGCTCCCCGAGGACGAGTTCGACGCCCGGCCGGGGAGCGCCGAAGGCATCGGAGACCCATGCGACGACTCCCGCCTGCGAAGGGTCGGCCGATGGGTATGCCAAATCGACCCAAAGGACGTAGTCGGAGACAGGCCCTCCCGGTCCGAGGCCGCTGATTCCGAAGGCCGCACCGACCATCAGGAGAAGCATGAGGACGCTGATGACGACCACGCGAACGCTCTTCACGTTCGCCAAGAAGTCCCGGCGGGCGACGATCGGCGCGCCCCGGAACAGGTCCGCGGCCGTCACGTCGGCGCACCTCCTGTAAGGGCGATGAAGGCATCCTCGAGGGTGACCTCCGCGAGCTTGATCCCGCGCACCTCGACGCCCCGCTGGACGAGGTAACCGTTGATCTCCGCGCGGATGTCCGTGCCCGCCGAGACGATGAGGCCCCAGTCCGCGCGGGTCACGTCCTTCACGTCGTGCATGGCGCGCAGTCCTTCAAGGACCTCCGGAGACAGAGCGGGCGCCTCGACCAGGATTCGCACGGTCCCGGCCCCGAGGATCCGGGACTGAATCGCGTCGATCGTTCCCGAGGACACGATGCGGCCTCGATGGATGACGCCGATGTGCGTGCTCGTCTGCTGGACCTCGCTCAAGATATGGGACGAGAGGAAGATCGTCTTCCCCTCGCGGTTCAGCTGCCGCAGGAGGTTCCGGAAGAACACGATGCCGTGCGGGTCCAGGCCGCCCGCGGGCTCGTCGAGGATGAGGACGGGTGGATCATGGAGGAGTGCCTGCGCGAGGCCGAACCGCTTGTGCATTCCGTGGCTGTAGGCCTTGAGCTTCTTCCCGCCCTCCGCTCCGAGGCCGACGAGGTCGAGGAGCTCCTTCGTCCGCCTCCGGCGGTCCGCCCGGGGCATGCCGTAGAAACGGCCCCAGTAGTCGAGGTGCTGCTCCGCGGTCATCGTCGGGTAGAAGCCTGGATACTCGGGCATGTAGCCGATCGAGGCCTGGACCTTGAGCGGGGCATCGAGGATGTCATGGCCCGCGACAGTCGCACGGCCTTCCGTTGGCGAGAGGATGGTCGCGAGGATACGGATCGTCGTCGTCTTCCCCGCGCCATTCGGGCCGAGGAAGCCGTAGATCGAGCGAGCGGGGACCTCGAAGGTCGCCGCGTCGAGGGCCTTCGTGCCGTCCCCGCGACCTCGGCCGTAGATCTTCGTGAGGCCCCGAACCTCGATCATCATCGCCCGCGTAGAGGCCTCCGATGCATAAAATCCACGGCGGATTGCCCGTCGAGTTGACCAACGGAGCGGGGGTTCAAAACGAAGGAGAGCGTCGCGCGGATCCTTCCTGGATTGGCGGGCGGGGTTCCTGACACCCGTCCAAGTAGGCCGCTGCGACGGGAGCACCGCTCTCTGAGAATCAGGCCTGAGATGGAGCGGTACCTTCCCCTGACCGACGACCGTCGATAGCGGTTCAGAAATCTTCATAGGGTCCGACCCAAACGTCCGTCCTCCCCCGGTGGTCGCGTTGCTCGTCCATGCGGTTCACGACGCATCGACCGGCCTCGCGTACCGCCAGGCCGTCGCGGATCGGCTCACGGCGAACCCCTCGGACCCGGATGCCCTGTTCACGCATGCCGCAATCCTCGCGATCGAGGGACGCTACCGGGGCGCGATCGAGGCCCTCCAGCGTCTCATGGAGGTCTCGCCGGACTATCCCGGCGCGTGGGCGTTCCGCGCCCGTCTGTACGATGCGATGGGCGAGCCGTTCCTCGCCCGGGTCTGCTCCTTCGTGCATGCGAGCTTCTATGTGTAGGCCCGTGAAGGCCGCCCATCCAGCGAGGGAGAACTTTGTCGACACGCCTACGGCACGCGGGTGAAACCGTGGACCTCGAAGTCCCGATCGAACGTGAAGGCGTGCCGCAGGCCCAGGCGCTCCATGATGGCGAAGGAAAGGGAATCCGTGAAGTCGATCGGCTCGTCGTCGTAGCGGAGGAAAAGATCCCTTGCCCGAAGGTGGTCTTCCTCCACGTCCGCTTCGATTCGCATGAGGGTCGATGCCTCGATCTGGCGTAGTTGCTCAATCGCTTGGCCCTTCCCGACGCGTTTCGTGACGCCATCGAGGTATTCGATGAGCACGGGCCGACCGAGGACGAACCGTGTGCCCGACCGCGCCTCGCTCCGAAGCCAGCCCAAGGCTTGTTTGTGGTTCTTGTCCGAGCGCACCGCGAGAGCAACGAGGGCGCTCGTGTCCACGAAGGCGAGCACTCAAGGCCTCCAGTCCTTTCGAACGCTCCAGTCCTTCCCCTCGACCTCGAGGCGACCGACAAGCTGGAACAGGGCGTCCTGATCGACGTCCCCCTCCTGCTCCGCAACGTAGGCCGCGAGGGCCTCGCGAGCGATGGCCTTGATGGGCTTCGAGCGGCGCTCGGCGAGATGTCGCAGGCGGGCGTACGTCCGGGGATCGACCTCCGTCTGGACGACCTTCTTGTCGCGCATCGTCCGGGAGCATTGGATCGGATGGGGATAAGCATTTCGATGCATAAATGCATCTAGATGTCACGTTACATGACCTCGCTCACGGAGAGCCTTGGCGTCCGCAAGGCCTTGACGTTCGACGAGAATTTCCGCGAGGCTGGGTTCGCGGTGCTCCCCTAGTCAGCCAGTGGCTGACACCGCGTCCCACGGCTCAGCCCTGGGCGCGGTCTCACGTTCGTTCGATGTCGCTCACCGGTTTCCGGTTCGCTCCAGCCTGGACCAGCCTCGCAACCGAGTTGTGCCCGGTTCTGGGCGCTCGGCCGAGCGCCCGCCGCGGCCGCAGGCTTTACGTCCTCCTCAAGGATGTCCCTTCGTGGTCCGCAACTACCGGCGGAAGCGATACTACTCGACACCGCAGCGGATCCTGGTGCACCTCTCATCCCCGGAGACCCTGTCCCCGGGACTCGCCTCGCGGACCCAAGAGGGAATCGCCGAGGCGACGCTCTGCGGTCGAAGCACGGTCACGAAGTGGCTCATCCGCTTCGAGCGCGAGGGGGTCGTCGCGGGTAGCCGGGCCCGGGTGCCGGGGCACCGAGTCCGGAAGACCGTCTATGGGCTCACCCCTGCGGGATGGGCCCGGGCCGACGAGCTCCGAAAGCGAATGGCCTCCGAGGTCGTGGAGGTTCGCGCGCCCGGGCTCGACCCCATGCCGATGGTGGTCTCCGCGATCCCGAAGGCCCTCCCGACGTACGTGACCCTCGCTTCGACCGTGTCCCTCGTGTCCGAGGGACGGCTGGACCTCGGACGCCTCGCTGCGCGCCCGGCGGCCGGAACCACATATGTGATCTGTGGCGAGTCCTTTCCGCGGCCGGAGGCCATCTTCGGCCGGGAGAAGGAAGCCTCGGCCCTCGACCGCTGGTTTGCCTCCCGGTCTCCCGTCCTCGTGCTCACCGGCCTTGCGGGAATCGGCAAGACCGCCCTCGCGGCCCACTGGATTCTCGAGCGCTCGCCGAACATGCATGTCTACTGGCAGGCGTTTCAGGGTTCGACAACCCCCGCTTCCTTCTTGAAGGACCTGTGCTCGTTGCTCGCCCGGTTGGGGCGTCGCGCGACCGCGTCTCACACGTCCGAGTTCGGACTCCACCACGTCGACCTCATCCGAAGGCTCCTGGCCCACGACATGAAAACGCTGCCCTTGCTCGTGGTACTCGATGCTTTCGAGAAGGCGAGTCCCGCCATGGTCCGGTTCCTTCGGCAGACGCTCTTCTCCCTTGGGCCCGGCATGCGATTCAGGATTCTCCTCATCTCGCGGCTCCTTCCGCGTGCGGGTACCCTCGCAGGCCTGGCGCGAGGCCGTCGAATCGAGTCCCTCGCGCTGAAGGGTCTCGACGTGAAGTCCTCCCTTGCGCTGTTGCGCCACCGAGGATGGCGCGGGACCGAGGAGGCCGTGGCGAGGAGGATCGCCGCGACGGTCAAAGGCCATCCCCTGCTCCTCCAGCTCGCCGCCCAAGGTGGGCCCTCGGTGAGCGCGGACCTCACGAA
>Ga0073934_10002858_pt1 | contig 33854 bp, 22 predicted proteins | sample LarsenN4metaG_FD_76834 | JGI IMG/M metagenome (GOLD analysis project Ga0073934, IMG submission 76834) | Hot spring sediment bacterial and archeal communities from British Columbia, Canada, to study Microbial Dark Matter (Phase II) - Larsen... ...
CCTCAGGGGCTCAAGCCCCTAATTTCTTACGGTTCTTGCGGCACGGCTAATCCCGAGGTCTCGGGCCATGCCCTTCCGTTGCCGTTGGCAAAAGGTGTTTGTGCCATAGCTCCCTGCATCGTTCATCGCAGGCGGACGATGACCTCGGCAATCGGGGGCGCGGCGGCCGGCACGGCGCTGCGGTAGTTGTGCCCCAGCAGCGCTGCGACGGTCGCGGCGATCTGGCTTTGCGTCACTGGTGCGGCCTGCGCGCGCTCGCCCAGCGCCGGCGTGTCGGGACCAATGACGGCGATCCAGATGTCTTCCGCACCTGCCACCTTCCGGCCGTGGTCTTTCCATTTCTTCAAGCTGCGTCCGCGACCGTGGTCGGTGGTGATGAGGAAAGTTGTCTGGTCGCTGTATTCCGGTAAAGCCTGCAAAGTGTTCCACAGGTCTGCGACGAAGTGATCGAATTGGAGCGCTGAACGCAGGTAGAGGTCGTAGCGGCCGTCGTGCGCCCATTCATCCGACTCGCCGTAACCTACGAACAGCACCCGCGGGCGATGCGCTTGCAGATATTCCTTCACGGCGGCATGCATAAGAGAATCGAAGACGTTGTCGTTCCAGAGGCGCGTCGTGGTGCGATACAACTCGTTGAGCAGCGCTTGCCGGGACGTGGGCTCTGCAGCGGCAGATGGCACCCAGCCCGAATACACAAGCACTCCGCTGCGCTCGGGGTTGAAAATGGCGTCGAACACCTGCCAGGTGGCGAATGCGGCCACCCGACCGCGAAACTCCGGCAGGCGATTGAGCCACTCGAACACCGTGGTATTGGGATTGGGTTTCGGGTCGTTGCTATTGACACGCGGGTCGGCATGCCCGGCCAGCATTTCATTGTAACCAGGATAGGAAAATTTCAGTCCATTGGTTACCCGTGCGACGCTGCCTTTTGCCTGGTTGCCGAAGATCTGACCCTGTTGGGCGACCACGTTCCACAAGAAGGGCAGCAGGGCTTGGCGGCGTTCCGCCGGCGCCTCCCGCCAGAAGGCTTTGCGCAGCGCCGCGACATCGCCGACACCGCCGTGCTTTTTGTCCATCAGCGCCGGTTCGGCGCCGTTGAAGACCTCCTGCCAGCGCAATCCATCGGCGACGATCAGGACGACGTTGCGCGTTTTGCGTTCCGCCTGGGCCGCGGCGTTCCCGGCCGCGAGCAACACGCCGGCCACAACGATTGTCCAGCGAAGCCGCCGACGCATCATCGCCATGTCCTCCGGTTTTATTCGCGGCAGGCTGCTATCGAGCTCAACGGATGCGGCGACCGAGCGCCACATGCTGGCATGGATGTTCACGGGGCTCAAGACGAAACACTGCGGTTTAGGCTATATTCGTCGCCTTTAGTCTTGCGAGGGATGGCGGGCAGCATCTTCTTGCACGAGCCGGAATGACCGGAGGTGGTCTAGGCATGCATCTGACTTCGCTGGATTGGGCAATCGTCGTCGTCTCGATCGTCGTATCGTTCTTGCCCGCCATCTTTTTGGCCAAGCGCGCGGGATCGAATACGGCTGAGTTCTTCACCTCCGGCCGCGCCGCGCCGTGGTGGCTGGTGGGCGTTTCCATGGTGGCCACCACATTCAGCACGGACACGCCCAACCTAGTCACCAACCTGGTGCGCGAAAAGGGCGTGGCCAACAACTGGGCTTGGTGGGCGTTCCTGCTCACCGGCATGATGACTGTCTTCTTCTACGCGCGGATGTGGCGGCGCTCCGGCGTGCTTACCGACTTGGAGTTTTACGAGATCCGCTATTCCGGCAAAGCGGCCAGCGTGGTGCGCGGCTTTCGCGCGGTGTATCTGGGGTTGCTCTTCAACTGCGTGATCATGGCCTCCGTAAATCTTGCCGCGGCGAAGATTGCCAACGTGATGTTGGGCTGGCCGATGGGCAAGACGCTGGTGGTTTGCGCCCTGCTGAACGTGGCGTTTGCCGCGACCTCGGGCCTGTGGGGCGTGCTGGTGACCGACTTCATCCAGTTCGGCATCGCCATGACCGGCTCCTTTTGCGCGGCCTACTTCGCGCTGCAACAGCCGGAAGTGGGAGGCCTGGCCGGCCTGTTCCAACGCATCACGCCGTCCACGCTTCAACTGCTGCCCGACTTCGGCGACTGGGGTCTGGCGCTCACGGTGCTGATCATTCCCATCACCGTGCAGTGGTGGTCGGTGTGGTATCCCGGGGCTGAGCCCGGCGGCGGCAGTTACATCGCACAGCGCATGTTGGCGGCGAAAAGCGAGAAAGATGCGCTGGCCGGCACGCTGCTGTTCAACGCGGCGCACTACGCGCTGCGCCCCTGGCCCTGGATTCTGGTGGCGCTCAGCTCGCTGCTGGTGTTTCCGAAGCTCTCGGATATCGCCGCGGCGTTTCCATACGTGGACGCAAAGCTCATCGGCCACGACATGGCCTATCCGGCCATGCTGAAGTTCCTTCCCGCCGGATTTCTGGGCCTGATGGTGGCCGGGCTTCTCGCTGCTTACGTTTCGACGCTCTCCACGCATCTCAACTGGGGCACGTCGTACCTGGTGCACGATGGCTATCGGCGCTTCATCCGCCCGGGGGCCAGCGAGAGGCACTATGTTTGGGTCGGGCGCGTCGTCACCGGACTGCTCATGCTGGCTGCGGCCGGGCTCACATTCGTCCTGGAGACGGCGCGGCAGAGCTTTGAGTTGATGCTTTCCATCGGCGCCGGCACCGGGCTGCTCTACCTGCTGCGCTGGTTCTGGTGGCGGGTCAACGCATGGAGCGAGATCGCCGCGATGGTCAGCTCGTTTCTTATCGCTCTGGCCCTGTTCCTCGCGGAGAAGCAGGGCGTGCAGATGCCTGCGCATCTGACGCTGGTGATGACGGTGGCGGCGACGACGCTGGTGTGGGTGGTGGTGACGCTTCTGACTCAGCCCGCCGACCGTGAGACGCTGGTGCGCTTCTACCGACTGGTGCGGCCGGCGGGGCCGGGCTGGCGGCGCATTCGAACTGCGGCAGGAATCAGTTCTTCGCCGGACAGCCTTCCCAACGCGCTGCTTGGCTGGGTACTCGGATGTGTATTTGTGTACGCGGCGCTGTTCGGAGCCGGCAGCCTTCTCTACGGCAAGATGGCCCAGGCCGCGGTGTGGTTGGTCCTCTTTATTGGGAGTGGCGCCGGACTTGTACGCCTGTTGCCTGCTTTCCTGTCGGGTCGTGATGCATGAATGCCGGAGACGAAGCCTGCGCGCCCGGTGACTCCGCGGTCCTGCGCAAGGCCGTCATCCTGGCCCGCGGCCTGGGGAAGCGGATGCGGGAGTGGGACGCAGAGACCGTCCTCAACTCCGACCAGTCTGCTCTCGCCGACGCGGGGATCAAGGCGCTCCTGCCGGTCGGTCGCCCGTTCCTGGACCACGTGCTCAGCGCGCTGGCGGACGCTGGCTACGAGCAGGTCTGCCTGGTGATCGGGCCCGAGCACCGGGCAGTCCGCGAATACTACACGGTCACCACGCCGCCCCGGCGCATCCGCGTGTCCTTTGCGATCCAAGCACGGCCCTTGGGAACCGCAGACGCGGTGCTTGCCGCCGAAGAGTTTGTCGCTGACCGGGAATTTCTGGTCATGAATTCAGATAACTACTGCCCCCCGTCTGTCCTCCTCGCCTTGCGAACCCTGGGCGAGCCGGGGGCCGTCCTCTTCGAACGCGAGGCTCTGATCCGCAAAGGCAACATTCCGGAAGGGCGCGTCAAGTCCTATGCGATTTGCAGGATCGACAGCGATGACTACCTGGAGGACATCATCGAAAAGCCGGACGAGGCAACGCTGCGGTCCTGGGGAAAGGACGCGTTCATCAGCATGAACATCTGGCGGTTTACTTCCGCCATCTTCGAGGCGTGCCGTCGCGTTCCCCTCTCGCCGCGCGAGGAACTCGAATTGCCGGTGGCGGTGCGGGAAGCGATCCGCACCCGCCGCATGCGCTTCCGCGTGCTCAGGTGTTATGAGGGCGTGCTCGATCTTTCCCGGCGCGCAGACATCGCCGCCGTGACGGAAAAGCTGCGCGGGATTCAGGCCGATCCATGACGAGTGATCTCCGAGTGCGTCTCGCGGAGGCAGGGCTGAACCGTGCCGAGGCCGCCCGGAAATCCGCGCTATTCGAAGAAGCCGCGAAGGTGCTCGAAAGCCTTTGCGGATGTACTCCCTCCGTTCTCTGGCGCTGGTATGTTCCCGGACGGATCGAGGTTCTCGGCAAGCATACCGACTACGCCGGGGGACGCAGCCTGCTGTGCGCCGTCGAACGCGGTTTCTGTGTGGCGGCTGCGCCGCGCTCGGATGCTCTGGTCCGCATTGCCGATGCGGAAGGGAAGCTGGAGGCGCAGTTCACCCTGTCCGCCGATTCCGGCGGAGAAGCTGCGGGCTGGACCATCTATCCGCTCACGGTAGTGCGGCGCGTGGCGCGGAATTTTTCCGGTGACCTCCGCGGCCTCGATCTGGTTTTTACCAGCGACCTGCCGAGTTCGGCGGGCCTGGGCAGCTCCAGCGCATTCACCGTCGCTGTGTTCGAAGCACTGAGCACGGCCAACGGACTCGGCCAGCGGGCGGAGTTCCGCAGCAACATCCGCTGCCGGGAAGACCTGGCCGGCTATCTAGCCTGCATCGAGAACGGGCAGACCTTTGGCACGCTTGCCGGCGACTGCGGCGTGGGCACACATGGCGGCAGCGAAGACCACACGGCGATGCTGTGCTGCCGCGCCGGCCAGTTGAGCCAGTACGCGTTCTGTCCTGTGCGCGAGGAGCGCACCGTGGCCCTGCCGCGCGACACGGTGTTCGTCATTGGCGTCAGCGGGGTGGCAGCTGGAAAAACAGGCGCAGCGCGCGAGCAATACAACCGCGCGTCCCGGGCGGCCTGCGCCATTCTGGAGCTCTGGCGCGCAGCAACTGGCCGCGAGGATGCTACGCTTTTCGCCGCGGCCACACATGCCGCCAATGGCCCCGAGCGAATGCGTGAAATTCTCCGCCGCTCCTCCACGCCGCAGTTTTCCGCGCTGGAGTTGCTGGATCGGCTCGAGCAGTTTCTCAGCGAGACCCAGCACATCATCCCAGCGGCAGTGGAGGCGCTGGCGAACGGAGATTTCTGCGCGCTGGGCGAACAGGTGGCGCGCTCGCAGGCCGGCGCCGAGCAACTTCTCGGAAACCAGATTCCGGAAACAATCGAACTGGCCTGCTCGGCGCGCAGGCTTGGTGCGATTGCGGCGTCCGCGTTCGGCGCGGGCTTCGGCGGAAGCGTATGGGCTCTGGTCCGCTCTGAGCAGGGGGGAGATTTCCGCGCGGCCTGGGAGGAGCACTATCGCCGGCAATTCCCCGGCGTCGCCCAGGCAAGTCAGTTTTTTCTCAGCGGGGCCGGCCCGGCCCTGCTTCAGCTCTAGCGAGAGCGGCTTCGAGCAGTGCCTCTGCGGCATTACTCAATGTTCTCGGGGAATCCGTACCGGGCGAGCACCTTGCCGTCGCGCTTGCGGAGCAGCACCAGGCTGGCCCGTTGTGCTGGCAAGCGGAAGCGGAGTGAGGAACCGGTGGCGCGATCCTTGACGTCAATCTCCTCGTCGCTGGCGCTTTCGGAAACGAACAGGTACAGCACGCTTTCCGCGAAATTCACCGGTCGGATCAGCACGCCGGGGGAAGGGAACCGACCTACGAAGGGCGGTTCGATGCCCACCCTCTTCAGCACCCAGCCGTAGAGGATTGCCGTCGGCTCCGGCCCTTCGGCCAACTCGAGCGGGTAGCTCGACACGAACAGCTTTCCCTTGCCCCAGTGCTGTTCCTGAAACGTCTCGCCGAAAGGCATACGCAGCCCCTCAATCCACGGCTGTTTGCCGCTGTCGAAGCTGACCGGGATTTTCATTTCTCCGATGAGGATCTCTCCTTGACGGTAAGCGAGCGGTTGTGGCACGGCCCCGAGTCCCAGTAAGGCCAGCCGCTGTGTCGCACGCCAGTGCGTGTCGCGTTCCACCGATCCGGTAATCAGCAGGTTCCCTCCCTCGGTCACGTATTTCAAAAGCTGCTGCCAGGCCTCTTCGCTCAATGCATGAGGAGAGGGCAGAATCACCAGCCGCGGGTTACCGAGCCGCGCCAACTGGTTTTCGACCACTACGTATCCCGGCACGCGGCACTGATAGTTCAGCACGCGCACCGCTCGCGTTTGCGCTTCGAGCGCCAGCCATCCCAGTGCCGAATACTGGAAGGCCTGCGAGGTGACGATGGCGACTTGCGGCGGCCCGGGCCGCGCCACGTGCTCGCTGGCCGCGGCGGCGAAGCGCGCCAACCCGCGCAACACCTCAGCCTCGGGCTTTTCAGTGCGGTCGGCGCGGACTGCCCCGATGCGCACCTCGCCGTCGTCGCGCATGTAGGGGTTAATGTGCCACAGCCAGTGAATCGCGCCGGCGCTGGTGCCCAGCGCGAAAGCCAGCTTGCGCTCCAGCAGGATGGCTTCTTCTTCGGGAGAGCGGCGGGCGTTCTCGTCAATTTGCAGTTGATGGTTGACGCCGGTTTCCTGGATCAGCAGCGGCTTCCCGGGCTGCTTGGCGACCAGCGAATCCCACAGCAGGTCGTCCAGCAGCCACCAGGTGTGGTTGGTGGTGAAGTCCACCGTGTCGCTGAAAAACGCCGGCGAAACCCGCTCGCGCACTCCGCCTTCGTCCTGCCCGACGGTGACAAGCTGCCGGCTGCCGGTCCCGCGAATGGCCTCGCGCAGCGCTCGCACCCACTCGCGGAATTTCTCCTGCGCAAATAGAAAATAGTCGTAAATCTTCAGCGGGTTGCTGCCGCGCACGGTCTGATAAACGGCCCGCGGGGAAAATTCTTCCTCCGCGGGCAGAGGCACGGGCTCAGGTTCAGGCGGCAGGATTGTGCGCCAGGCCTCTTCGAGCGCGGCCCGCTTCGGGTAGCGCGCCTTCAGCCATTCGTTCCACGCATTGAGTTCGCGCTTGTCGCGGTTGGGGCGCGTCATCCAGAGCTGTCGTGGATTGGAAAAGCTCGGCTCATTGATTAAGTCCCAGACTACATAAGGAACGTCCTTGAAACGCCCCACCACGGCAAGGAGCAGCTCTTTCTGGCGCCGCAGCGCTTCGGGGTCCATGTAGGGATTGACCCCGCCAAGCACTTCGGGGATGAACGAGAAGAAGGTGAACTGCACGGGCAGCTCGAACGCTCGGGCCGTCATCAGGAAGGCCTCGAGCGTGCGCAGCATCTCTTCGTGCACCACGCCGCTTTCCTTCATCACCTGGTCCCAGGCCGACCACCATCCTGTGCGCAGCGTGTTGATGCCGGCGTCGCGCAGCTCCGCCATGTCCTGCCGCCACAGGTACGGATTAGGATTCATGAAGAACTGCCGCTGGACGTCGCTGGCCATGTAGGTAGTGCCCAGCACTAACTGCGTCCGGCCGTTCACCTCGAAGAAGTCTTCATTCAGGGTCACGCGCGGCCCAGAGCGCAGAAACTCCTCATCGCGCAGCCAGAAGCCGGTGCGATAGACGGCGCGCACCTTTCCGCCCGTGGAGAGCGTAGCGGTTACCGTGTGGAAGCCTTTCTCCTCGCTCGGCGGCAGGGTGATCGCCATCGAATAAGGAAACTCTTGGGGATCAAGTGCTATCTTCTGCGATTTCGCTGGACCTTTCTCCGGCGCAAGCGCCAACTCCAGTGTCGCGGCAGCCGGCTTGCCTACGAAACGCATCCACCGTAGTTGAAAGCTCAGCGGCTCACCCGGCAGAAACAGCGGCCACGCCGGGCGCACCTGAAAGTCCTCCGCCCCTTCGAGCGCCTGCGCGGCCAGGGTGGAAAGCACGGACTTGCCCGCTCGGCTGGACAAGAAGCGCGCCGGCATTTCGCACGGCGCGAGAATCCACCGCCCGCCGGCAAAATGGTTCTTCAGGTGGTCAATCTGCACCAACGGCGCGCTCATGCGCCGGCTGCCGCGTGTGCCCCAGACCAGCGCATCCAGGCGCGCGTCAATGCTGCCGGCAGAACCTCCCCGCGGGTACAGCTCCTCATCGCTCAGGCGGATCATCAGGCTGTAAGCGCGCGACCATGCGAACTCCGCCAGGCCAAGGTGCGCAAAAGCCGGATTGGCCTGGAACTCCAAGCCCTGCGCGCCCGGCGTCGGCTCATAGTCGTTGATGAAGAGCTGCTTGGCAAACGCCGGTCGCGGCGGGCGCAGTTTCCAGACACCATTTTCGTGATAGGCTGGGCGCGTGAAGGGCCGGCCACCGAGGACCAGCAAGTTTCCTCCGCGTTCCAGGTACGCGTAGATCTCCGCCCAGCATTCTTCCGGGAAAGCGGATCCGTACAGCAACACCAACAGGCGTGTTTCCTTGCTGCCCAGAGCCTCCTTGAGTTGCTCCCGCGTCGCAAACGCGGCCTCGGGCAGCACGGCGGCGAGTTCCACACGCTCTGGCGCTGCCGTATCCACGACGGGGAAGCCGTCCTCCCAGAACACCACGACCGGGGCAGGCGCCTGCGTCTGTTCGGTGCGTGCAGTCCAGCAGAGACACAAAACGCCGCATAGCAGCAAAGCCTTTGGAATGCTGGCATTTCTTGGGTGCCTGGACGTTGGGATAGTCATGCCATGCCCCCGGTTTGAGCGTACGCTATCACGCAATGGCCGATCCGCAAACGCTTCCACATAGAAGGGCGCTGAGAGATGCCTGGTAGTTCATCGTCGCTGGGCATGCCCGTCCTGCAAGTGTTTCGCAGGCGGGCATGCCAATCCGCCCGTGTGACAGGGCCTGTCAGTGCTCAGAAGGGCGTCTCACTCAGTGCCTCAAAATCCCCATTCGGCCAGCCCCAGCCCCCGCCGGATGAAATCGGTTGCCCCTTCGGAAGAGCTTTGGTATAGCATAGCGCCTTTAGAATCCTGCACTTCGGGACGGCACGAGGCATGAGGGGGAAGTGCTCCATCGAGATTCTGGGGGAATCTCGCGAATGACCCTGCGCACAAAACTGCGCCGGAAGCGCATTTTCCTGTGGCGGCGTTTCCGGGAATACCGCCTTATAGCCAAGGGTCTCCTTTCCACACGGCACCCCGTGCAGGTGCACATGATCTCCATCCGGCGCTGCAACTTGGCCTGCGCCTACTGCAACGAGTTCGATGAGTACTCCAATCCCGTACCCACTGAGGAATTGATCCGCCGGGTGGACCGCCTGGCTTCGTTTGGCACCACGCTGATCACCCTGAGCGGCGGCGAGCCGCTGCTGCACCCCGAACTCGAAACCGTCATTCGCCGCATCCGTTCGCACGGCATCATCGCCGCGGTGATCACTAACGGCTACCTGCTTACTCGCCAGCGCATCCAAAGCCTGAACCGCGCCAAGCTCGACCATCTCCAAATCAGCATTGACAACGCGCGGCCGGACGACATCTCCAAGAAGAGCTTAAAGGTACTGGACCAGAAACTTCAGCTCCTGGCGTACTACGCGGAATTCCACGTGAACATCAATTCCGTGGTAGGTAGTGGCGTGAAGAACCCTGAGGACGCGCTGCTCGTCGCGCGCCGGGCTCACGAACTAGGCTTCACCTCGACGGTGGGCATCATCCACGACGGCTCCGGGCAACTGAAGCCCATCGCTCCACGCGAGCAGCAGATCTTCGATGAAATCATGGAGATGAAGAAGAGCTGCTACTCGCAGTTCAACCAGTTCCAGCGCAACATCGCCCACGGCAGATCCCACGAGTGGCGCTGCCGCGCCGGCTCGCGCTACCTTTACATCTGCGAGGACGGCCTGGTGCACTACTGCTCGCAGCAGCGCGGCTACCCGGCCATTCCGCTTGCCGAGTACACCAAAGACGACCTGCATCGCGAGTTCTACACGAAGAAGTCCTGCGCTCCGCTCTGCACCGTCTCCTGCGTGCAGCAGACGGCCATGCTCGACAACTGGCGCCGTGCCCCGCAGACGCTGGTTCCTCGCCCCTACCCTGGCCGCGCCCCGGTTGTCACCCAAGTCCCTCCTCCCGTGCCGGAGAAACTCATCAGCATCTCCACCCTGCCGAGCGAACTCCCGGGCGAGGCCGACTAGCCCCGCCTCACGCGGTGCAATCCTGCATTGCCCTTCCTGTTTCCGGAGTCTCCGTTGCTGTGCGGGCACGGGCGGTGCCGCTGTCATTGACGCGCCCTTACTGCAGCGGTATGTTCTCCGTGCGAAGAGTTTGCAGTCGTCGGAGTGTGTCGGCAGAGGAATGCGTGTGCCCGTCGAAGGGTGCGGGCCGCATCTCTCGAGGGTCGTTTGCCCACGGCGCTGCTGAACTTTTCTCGTGGTCAACTGCGATGTCGCCGACCAAGGCCGGGCGTTACGAACTTCACGAAGAACTAGGGCGTGGCGCCATGGGTGTGGTCTATAAGGCCTTCGACCCCATGATTGGCCGCACCGTGGCGGTGAAGACCATGCGCCTTTCCGAAGAGGGTTCCGGGCTGGCGCGGCCGGAGTTGGTCACGCGGTTTCAAACAGAAGCGCGTGCGGCCGGCCAGCTTGTCCATCCCAACATCGTCATCATCTACGACGCCGGGGAAACCGAAGGCCTCTACTACATCACCATGGAGTACGTCGAGGGGCGCAGCCTGCAGGCGCTAATGGACCAGAAGCAGCCCTTCCCGCTCCCGCGCATCCTGCGCATCATGGGACAGGTCTGCTCTGCGCTCGAGTTCGCTCACCAGCGCAACGTCGTGCACCGCGACGTCAAGCCCGCCAACATCGTTCTTTCCGGCGACGACACCGTCAAAATCACCGACTTCGGCACCGCCAAGATCGTCCAGCTCGGCACCACGCAGTCCGGCACCATCGTGGGAACGCCGAGCTACATGTCGCCCGAGCAGATCAAGGGCAAACCCATTGACGGCCGCAGCGACATCTTCTCTCTCGGCGTGGTCCTCTATGAGCTGGTCACCGGTGAAAAACCCTTCCCCGGCGAAAGCATCACCACCGTCATCTACAAGATCGTGAATGAAGAACCCATCCCGCCGCGCGAACTGGACAGCTCCGTGCATCCCGGCTTGAGCGCCGTCATCACCAGGTCGCTGGCCAAGGAGCCTGACGCGCGTTACCAGAGCTGCAAAGAATTGATGCAGGACTTGCTCAACTATCGCGCGCTGGGTGGTGGCGCTCCCGCCGGCTATGACGCCACAGTGGTCGTCGTCGGCCAGCGCGGCCAGGCCCCGCCGACTCCACCGGAACAAAAGCCGAGCGGCACCGGTACACTGCCCGGTGTGCCCTCACTTTCCGCTCCCCCTGTGGGTCCCGGTGCTCCTGTTGATGGATTCACTTCCGCGGCGGCAGGCCTCGGCGCTTCCGTGCCGCCCGCCGCATCCGCACGGCAGGCGAGCGGATTGCGGCCCCTGCCCGGCAGTTCGTCCCTGCCGTCGCTCATGGGCGCGTCGCCAGAAGTATCCGCTGAAGAGTCCGGCGCGCCGCACAGCCGCCCGGGTCTCATCGCCGTATTAATCGTGCTCCTCGCCATCGGCGGCTATCTGATTTATCCCACTCTGAAGCAGGTGTTCTTCACCCCGCCGGCCACCACGTCGCAACCAGAGCAGGGCGAGCCTGCCGCCGGTACGGCGAAGTCTCCGGAGATTTCGCCGCCCCCCGCGATGCCGCCGGAGAAGATAGTGGAAGAACCTCGGCCGAACGCTGCCAAACCCGGGCCGAAGGCCGCGGCCAAACTACCCAAACCTTCCGCACCGCCCGCCACGAAGCCGGCAGTGGACCCTTCCGAACTCCTTGCCAGAGTCAATCGCCAGTTGGCCAAGGCGGGTTTCGGCAGCAGGGTTAAGACGGAGTTCAAGGACAACGTCATCAGGTTTTCCGGCGCGCTCACCCCGCGCGACCGGCAAAGACTCCAGCAACATGTGAAGCGCCAGACGCTGCCCGCGGGCATTTCCGTCGAGTACGCCTTCGAGGCGGCTGAAGAGGCCAGCACGGAACTCCGCCCCAGGCCCGCCGCCGGTAAAGGCGAAGTGGAAGTCCTCACCGATGTGAGCGGGGCCGAGGCGCTTCTGACGCATCCGGATGGGAAAACCGAAGAGGCCCGCACTCCGTGGCGCTTTGAAGACCTGGCGCCGGGGCGCTACGCGCTGGAAGTGCGCAAGGAAGGCTACCGCACCGAGAAGCGCATCCTGCAGATTGGCCAGGGTCGCATCAAGCCTGTGACCATCACCCTGCAACCCGTCTTTGGCACCCTTGAAGTCACCAGCAAGCCCCCCGGCGCGGACATCCTGATTAACGGCAAGGCCCACGCGCAGCAGACTCCCGCCAGCATTACGCTGCCGCCGGGGCCGTACCGCGTCACCGTAAAAAAACCCGGCTACGAGCCCTTCGAGGCCAACATACGGCTCGAGGCCGACGACCTGAAGCGCATTCCCGTGGAGTTCACCGAAGCTCGCCGCGGCATCGGCTTTGTGGAAGTGCGCTCCATCCCGCCCGGCGCGGATATCCTGATCAACAACACCAATACCGGCAAAAAAACCCCGGAACGCCTGCAACTGCCTGCCGGCGAATACACGCTGACCATCTTCATGCGCGGCTACGCGGCCGTCACCGAAACCATTACCGTCCAGCCCAACCAGACCCTTCAGGTCAACAAGACCCTCTCCCGGTAACGCCTCCGCTTCGCCCCATTGAACCCCGTACCCTTTTGCATTAGCCTCAGGGATTGGAAAAATTGTGTTCCCCCCGTCCGGGGAGGAGGAATCACGATGCGCCGCTCTCATCTGTCCTTGCTGCTCGTCGCCGCGCTTTGCCTGCCCTCATTGGCACTGGCACAGAAGAAGCAGAAGGACCCCGTTCTGCAGGCCTACCTCGAAGAGCGGTTTGCCGAGGTGAGCAAAAGGCTCGGCGAGATTTCCGAAAAGGTCGCCGCGCTCGAAGTCGAAATCGGCAAGCTGAAGCAACAGCAGGCAGACACCACTGCGGAGATGCGCAACGCCCAGACCGTCGCCCGCGCCATGGATAGTTCGCTGGCTGCCTTCCGTCTCTCCAACCAGCAGGACCTGCTTAGCCTGAAGACCGACATCACCAAAATCCGCCAGGACGTCACTACGCTCACCGAAGGCATGAAGAAAGCCGAAGCTGCCGCCGCCACTCCGGAGGCCCCCAAGATCGAAGGCTATATCACCGCGGTTAGCGAGGCCGGCAAGGAAGTGACCATCAATATTGGCTCCGCCGCCGGCGTCAAAGTCGGCGCGCGCTTTGCCGTCTTCCGCGCCAACGACCCCAAGTCACAGATCGGGCTCATTGAGGTCATCGAAGTCCTTGACGCCAACAACTCCCGCGCCAGAATCCTCCACAGTAAACCCGACGCCGCCATGGCCTTCTCCGACATCGTCCGCCTCGAGTAGCTGTGGCGACCACCCCGCGCAGCCGGGTGGGCCTCTCTGGGGCTGGCGCCTGTCCTGATCGAAGTCGAAGCGTCTCGCCGGCTCTTTCCTGTTTTTTTTACGGGCAGCGCATCAATTCGGCAATCTCCGGATGTTTGAATTCGCGCGCCAGAAAACAGGGCGCGATGCCGTTGCGGTCTTCCGCGAACGCGCTGGCTCCGCGGGCCATGGGCAGGCGTACCGTTTCCTTGTGGCCGTTCTGCGACGCCCAGTGCAGCGGCGTCATCCCAGAATCGTCTCTTGCTTGGACTGATTTCAAGTCGCGGCGCAGAAATTCTCCCAGCTTCTTCGTCTTGCCCAACGCCGCCTCGAACACGTTGATCTCCGCCCCGCGCCAGCGCACCCAGCGCAACCGCCACCACCCCCGCCAATACCGTCAGGACAAACGGCGAATGCCAGAACCCCCGGTGCCCCAGAAAGTCCCCGTAGGGCACCCAGGCCATGTACGCGGTGTCTAAATCCGGCAGCATTGCCAGCAGTCCCGCGGAGGCCACCACCGCCCACGGCTGGAACGCGCCCTCCAGGCTTGGCGCGTACAAACGGCAGGGCGATGCTCCCACCCACGACGAAATGTGTGACGACAGTTGCCATGTGCCGACCTTTTACCACCTTGGATCGGTGCTTAGTCAAACGAGCATTTCCGGCGTCTCACCGAGCAGGGAAGACTACGCATTGGTACTCAGATTCTGCGTTTGACACTTTTGTTACTTTTCCTCCCCTAGCCCAAGTCATGCGTAACGCATAGGTCGCGCCTGGGGCTATATCTGCTTGAAAATAGAGGTCCAACAAGCGCAGGCTGGGCGGCAGCTAGCGTGCTCTCCCGGAGGGGTGTCACCGGGGGTCTGCCGCAGCACAGGGGCCAGGCAGCGGCCCCAAAGTTTGCTGGGGGACTTGTGACGCGAGGCGAATCCAGGCAGGCGCAGAGCGAGCGCAGCGCAGCACTCGCCGTCAGCCGTTTTGTGCGTTCGTTGCACGTGCTGGTGCGTTCGGCGCGCCTCTACCAGAAAAACCACCCGCGCCTGCTCGAAAGCCTCGAGGGCACCGAGCATTCCCTCCGCGCCGCGCTCGACCATGCTGCGCCGCTGGCCGTGCGCTTCGAGCACGGCAGAGTGATTTTCCGCGGCCAGCCCGTCCCCGACCACCGCGGCGAAATGAAAGCGCTCGCCGAAGACCTGAGCCAGCGGGGCGTCTCCGTGCTGGTCTTCCATCGCGAAACGAACCTCGGTGAGCTGAACTCGCTGGCCACGCTACTCTGCGCTTCGCGCAACGGCTCCAGCCAACCCGTTGCGGTCGGCGAATGGCCGCACCTCCTCGCGCAGCACCAGATTTCCGGCATCCGCATCAACGTCCTGCCCGAAGAGAAAAAAGCCGACGCGGCGCTGGCCAGCTTGATCACCGCCGTTCTGCAGCTCGACCCAAAAAGCTGGAAGGACGAAGCCGAGCAGGCCGGGCCGCCGGAGCCGAAGAATCAGGACGAACTAGTCGCCGCGCTGCGCCTGGTAGGCCGCGTGGCGAAAAACGTCATTCGGCCAAACCTGGTGACTTCTTCCGGCTCCGAGGAAACGTCGCACGTGACGTCGCCTGCCGAGGATCTGCGCCAGTCCTTCGAGCAGGCCACCCGCCGCACGGTGCTGACGCTGGTCGCCGCGTTGCAGGCCCAGGTTCCGCGCGAAGGCGAAGGCCTCGAATCTTACTTCACGCGCTTGGCGGAAGGCCTCGTGCTCCGCTACGCAGGCGGCGCGCTCCGTGCGGGGCGTCTCGAGGTGCACGAGCTGCGCCCTCTTTTCGACATCGCCGCCCGCGAAGCCGCCACGATGGTCGAATACCAGCCCGGCGCGCCTGCTCCTGGCTTCCGTCTGCTGCGTGTGCCGCCTTCCGTGGCCCAATGGAGCGAGGAAGCCGCCGCCGAGCAACTCCAGCAGCATTTCTGGGACGAGCTGCCGCCCCGCGAGAAATCCGATGTCCTGCGCGGGCCGCATGCGTGGTGCGTTCCCGCGGATTCACTGGCGGCACATCTGGAGCAGCTCGCCCGCGGCGGCGAGCGCGAAGCGCGGCTCATCCTGCTGAATTACGCCTCCTGCCTCAACTCGCCGGACCTCGCCGTCCGGCGGAGTGTGGCCGCCGGCCTTTCCGAGCTCGGTCATCTGGCCGAAGCGCTGTGGCCGGGCTTCCTGCCGGAGGAACTGAGCGGCAGCGTTCTTCGCGCGCTGCTGGAGGAAACCGCTCCGGACGTGGTCGCCCTTCTCGCTGCGGTGACGAATGATTTCGTCCGCCTGGCCCTGAAGAAAACCGACTTTGCCGAATTCGAGCGCATCCTCAACGCGGTGGAAGCGAACCCACGCACGAATGGCGCGGGGGCGGAACGCCCGAACCTTTCCATGGTTGCGCAGGGCATGCTTCAGGAGGCGCACTGGCGCAGGATGCTGGAGACCGCGCTGGACAATCGCCCGCTCCACGGGGCGCTCCCGCGCATCCTCGGCCGCGATCCCACGCGCGTGCTCGAGCACCTTTCCGGGCTGCTGGGTGTCCCCGGCGGAGTGGAGATGTTGCCGGCCATGGCCCGGCTGTTGCGCGCCATCGGCGAGCCGGCCATCGGCGCGCTCGTCACGCAGGTGTTCGACCCGCGCAGCCAGCGTGCCACCGCGGCAGTGAAGCTGCTGGCCGCCACGTGCCCGGAGCGCTTGGTGGACGTACTCCCGCGCGCGCTGCCGAGCTGGGATTGGAACTTGCAGGACATGGCCGTGTCGGAACTCGCGCGGCTGCGCGTGCCTGGATTTGCCACCGCGGTTTTGGACACGCTGCCCAACGCTCATCCGCTGGTTGTGCCCATGATGATTGACGAAATCGGCCTGAGCCACGAATTGGCCGCGCTGCCCCTGTTGCTGGAGATTGCCGCCGGGCAGCACGAGCGCTTCCACGACGTCTTCGTGCGTATCAAGGCCGTGGAAGCGCTCGGCCGTCTGCGCTCCCCGCTGGCTGCGCATCTGCTGCGCCAAATCCTCCGCCAGCGCAACGGCCTGATGCACATCGAGCCGGCTGGGCTGCGCGCCGCCGCCGAAGAAGCCCTCGGCCTGATTGAGAACCGTCCGTCTTCGGCGCGCGTTCGCGCCGCGCAGGAAGCCGCCGAGCAGGCCAGCCAGCCCTTCGCTGACGTCCCCGGTACGCGCCCGCGGCGTTACCTGCGCTTCGACCTGGACGAGCCGCTTCCCGCGCGCATCGTCGCCGCCAGCGCGCCCGGCAGCGCCAACGCCCGTGTCCAAACGCTCAGCCTCGGCGGCGCCTTCATCGAGTCCAACCGTCGGCTCAACGTCGGCGACGCCCTCACCGTCGAAATCAAGGCCGGCCTGCGCAGCTTTCAGAGCACCGCGGTGGTGCGCAACATCTCTCCCGCCGGGGGCGGCGTCGAATTCGTGCACATGAAACAGGACGACCGCGAAAAACTCCGCCGCTACCTCTCCCGCCTGTCTCGCGCATAACGATTCGAATTCTGCCGCGCTGAAGCGCGCCGCGCCGCAGGTGGTCCGAAATCAAAACCGTATGACCAATCCGACTGAGGGGACGGTATTCAACGTGGTTCCTCCGAGCTCGAAATCTGGAGTGCCCGTAGCAATCGTTTGCCGAGGAACCCCGCTTACGTAGAAGCGATTCTCAATTCTCAAGTTGAGGTATCGATTCAAGCGAAAATCGCCCCCCCCGCCGAAATTCACAGCGAATTTGGCTTCGTTGCCCAATCGGGCCTCGAATACCACAGCCCCTGCCCCCGCTGTCAGGAAGATCTGGAATCTGCCCCGACTCGGGAGCTTTCGAACATAGTTGAACAAAGCATAGTGAGACGCCACGCCTGATAAAACGGAGCCGGGCTGGGACAGCGGAAAGCCAGAGAGCGTTGTCATCAAGTGCGATGGACTATACGAATAGCTTGCCTCCAAATCGCTTGTTCTGCTCAGACGATAGCGAATTCCGGCGAACAAGCGGCCCGTTTTGGAGAAGTCCTTTGATTGGCTCAATGGAAAAGTGCCGGAAGGCTGGGTGAAAGTGACGATATTGCGGCCGGACACTCCTGTGTAGAATGATCCGCCGAACTGGGCGAAAACTTCAAATCGTGAGTCTGTGTTTTTGCGCTCTTGAGCGGCGGTCTGACCGGCTACCAGTCCTAACCACAAGAAAGAGAGGACGATTCGAATGCAGTGCCACCTGGGCATTTTGGCCTCCAAGTTCCATCGTTCTTCAGGCTTCGCTCCCCTTGCTGGATAGCTTGAATGACCGCGACGTGGGACCTCTTAGAAAATGGAGGCTAACCTCAATGTTCGGGTTGCTTGCGGTTCCTCCGTCAGGCAAACGCGCGCCTCGGTCGCCGCTAGATCACCAATTCCGTATCGACTTGTCGAAGTACTCCGCGGATTTTGCGAGGCGGACAGCCCCCTCCTTGAGCCCGTAAGCTGCGATGTGAAACGCTTGTGTTTCTATTTCACTTGAAGATCCGTCGCGACGAAGTTGGATTCCGTGCATAAAGCGAGCAGCCACCTGATGAAATTCGTGTGATGAGAGCACTTCCCAGGCCAAGTCGTAAGGGCTCTTCTGGTACCACTCCCAATGGCCACAAGGAGGAGGCGGTTGTTTTTCATCGCAGTAATAGTAGCCGTCAATCCAGAAGCAGTTTGGCTGACACTCCTGCTCGATGAAAACCCAGTACCCATTGAGGTCCTGCACTGCGGAGTCTATCTCCCATTGCGCGGGGTCGCGGTCCAAAAGCGCTCGATATACGTTTCTCGTAAACGTGGCGAAGTCATTGCTGCTGGCAGCAAGAAATTCGGGCCCCGCCACGATATAGGCGATCTGGGACTCTGTGGATGCGCCCGCGTCAAGGTTTTGGAGGACGGTCGAATCGGGTGGAGTGCTATTCAGGAGCCAGTCATAGAGCACATTTGCCTGGCGTACATTCGTGTTGTGCTCCGTGAGGAATGAGCGGACGACGGCCTCACGGTTCGTTTCGTCATAGGGGCTGGCAGAGGATGCCTCGTAAGGAAGTGGTGGAGAGTAGGAGAGCTGTGGATTCTGGTCCAGATGGATCTTGTCAAGTGAATCGTCCAAGGACTCCCAGCCGGTGCTGCTCGGAATTGGCTTGTTGAATTGACAGTCCACTGTCCGTTTGGGGTTGCTCGAAAGACTGATGGGAGTGAATCCTGGGGGTAAGGTCGGAGACGTCCCGCTGCCGCACACGAACCCAGAGATATTTACGAGGCCAGTAACCCCAACATCAATCCGGATATCCCCTTTCCCCGTAGAGTCGATTCCTATCTGATGCTGAATGCAGGCTCCGTTGAAAATCGGGGAGTTTGCGGGATAGCACGCAGTATAGATAGCTACTCTATTTGGCTGGTCGTTAACAACTGCGATTTCGTAGATAGTATTCGGCGGCCCAAATGCGCCTAACCGACAGGCCGGCACCAAGAGCAGAAGGGAAATCACCGTTCCGGAGATCGCGAGATTTCTTTTTCGCATAGGTTCCTCCTACCGCGCCACGGCGAGTAGCGTCATCAAGGCATCGCGCGTAAGCATTCCGCCTATCGGACGCCTCACGACGTATCCGTAATCGCCAAAGGGGTTGCGTCGGAGGTTTATAGAATTCAAGTCCTTTGCGCCCATCCGTTTGCTGCTTTGCAGATGGTCTTCAGCTCGGCCGAGGTCGTCGGAAATACAAGCATACAGCGCAAGAAATGCTTCGACTGGAAAAGCTCGCTGAATTGAAAGATCAGTGGAACGACTTGGATCAATTTCCTTTGCAGTAGGTTCAAGCGCAGCGTCTGACAGGTGTGGTACATAGTTACGATAAAAGAGGCGGACAGCGTTGAGTTTTGTTGGGGTGACGACATAAAACGGCGTAGGTCCCTCCCTGTGAATTGCAGAAAGGTCAGTCCCTTGCAACAGATTGCTGAAGATCTCGGTTGCTTTTTGCGCAAAGGCCTGGACTTGGATTGTGGGTGAGGCTGCGGAACGAGCGCGCCACTCTTCGTCTGCAAGGGCTGTGACGAATTCGCGGGGGAGACGGTATCCGGTTCGCCGGTAGACATAGTTTGCCAGCTCTCCGGCGCTCTTGCGTGCGTCTTGAAGCGATGCGACAGAGCCGGTTTTGATTTCCGTGCCGATTCCGAGAGCCAATTCCTGTCGAAACCTGTTCTGAAGTTCAGAGCTTGCTAGGGGTTTCGTCTGAGCATAGAGGCCGGTGGACACAAATAGAAGCATGACAGCGAATGGGCGGGGACGAAACACTGGACCCTCCGCGGGCGCGGACAAGAGACGATTAACCGCACTGCTATCACGGGGGGGGGGTACATTGTCAAGTAAATTCTTCTCGGCTGAATACCAAATTCGCCAATCCGTTTAAAACACAGAGTCTGGACACCGCGAAAAACTCCGCCGCTACCTCTCCCGTTTATCCCGAGGGTAGCCACGGCGCGTCTCCCGGCCGTAGGGCCTGCCCTTGCCCGATGATTTTCTTTTTCTGCCGGCTTGCCCATTGCCCCACACGAGCGATCGGAGCATCGGCACGCATCCATCAAAAATGCCAGACGAGACCGACTGATGGAACGATGTCAAAGGTATTGCCGTTTATGTCGAAGACATTCGGCCCGACGAGTCCAGACCCGGGCGTCCCGCCGATGACGAGTGTTAGCCTGGGCGTCCCGCTGATAAAGAATCGCTGTTCGACCCGAAAGGAAAAGCGACGGTTAAGGGGAATGTCGAAGCCCACGCCAAAATTGCCCACTGGGCCGGGCTCCTTTTCAAAAGAGCTGCTGAAAACCACCAAACCAACTCCAGCCGTCAGAAACGGCTCGAACCGTTTTCTGGACGGGAGTCTCCGAACATAATTCACTGAGAAGTAGTCATAATCCATCGGCATCACAAAAGTCCTCGGTTGAGCAAAAGGAAATCCGCTCACCGTAGTGTTGAGCCGTGCTGGACTATAGGAGTAAGTTGCCTCAATGTGGTTCTTGGAATCAAAATGATAGCGCAAGCCAGTGAAGAGCCGCCCGGTTTTGGCAAAGAACTTCGTTTGCTTTTGCGTAAACGTTCCGGGCGGTTGCACGAACTGGCGCGTAATTGTCCCCGATACCTCAGTGTGAACGGACGCTCCCCCTTCGGCAAAGAACTCCCACTTGGGACGCTCGTTCTTAGTTTGTTGGGCGGGCGCCGGAAGCGCGGAGAGGCATCCAACGAGCAGGGACGCTATGCGGACTATCCAGTTTCGGGTTTTCATGCGCTCCCTTTCATCGGGTACCTCCCCACGGTAACGGCCTTAGACTACCAAGGCTGCGTAGACTTGCTGAAGAACTCCGTAGACTTTAGCAAACGCACCGCACCTTCCTTGAGGCCCATTAAGCCAACGTAATACGCTTGGTCTTCAATCTCAGTGGTTGTCGCAAGGCGGCGGAATTGAATTCCGTACATGTATCGTGCCGCGACTTCGTGGAACTCGTGCGATGAAATGGTCCCCCAAGCGAACTGTTCGCGGCTCTTTTGATACCACTCCCAGTGGCCACAAGGAGGAGGCGGTTGTTTTTCATCGCAGTAATAGTAGCCGTCAATCCAGAAACAGTTCGGCTGACACTCCTGCTCGATGAAAACCCAGTACCCATTGAGGTCCTGCACTGCGGAGTCTATCTCCCATTGCGCGGGGTCGCGGTCCAAAAGCGCTCGATATGCGTTTCTCGTAAACGTGGCGAAGTCATTGCCGCTGGCAGCAAGAAATTCGGGCCCGCCACGATATAGACTAACTGCGATTCTGTTGACGGACCTGCATCGAGATTCTGAAGCACAGTGTTGTCCGGTGGCACTGCTCCCAGGAACAGATCATCCGCGGCTCAGCCCGGCATCTTTTTTCCTTTGGGACGATGCCCGGCATCCGGTTCATGTCTGTTCCGCGCTGCTCCGCGCCGTCCCTGCCACCATATCGAAAATTCCTGTTGAAAAGGGCTTTGGGGTGGGGTAGAAGCTAGCCAGTGCCCATTGCTGGGGCGGGTAAGTATCCGAATTCATGGTCTTTTTGGGGTGCCCCGACCGATCGGGGCGCGGGGTGTTGTGACGACGTTTCTCCGGAGGAGAAAACCGATGCGATTTCGCGCATGCATGTGTGTGTTTGCCTTGATGGTACTGTTCGGCGCGGGCACGGCCTTCGCGCAGGCGAACACGGTGGACCTCGCGGTCCACGTGCTGGACCCGTCTGACGCCGCGATCAAGGGCGCCAAGATCACCGTCAAGAATCTTGCCACATCCGCCACGCGCTCTGGCGAGGCTGACGATGGGGGACAATTCCTTTTCGTCGGCTTGCCTCCCGGCCGCTATGAGATCTCCGTCGAGGCCTCCGGCTTCACCAAGTGGGTGAATCCCGAGCTGGTGATCACCGTGGGCCAGGCCGCGGAGATCCATGCGCGCATGAGAATCCAGGCCGGCGTGGACAAGATAGAGGTGTTCGAGACCACCGAACTGATTGAGACGCGGCGCACTGCCGTGGCCGAAACGGTGGACTCGCGCCGCATCGTCAACCTGCCCATTAACGGCCGCAACTACATCAACTTCACTCTCACTACGTCCCAGGCCGGACGCGACAGCGCACCCTCCATCGGCGCGGCTCCCACCAGCGGCCTCAACTTCTCCGGCTCCCGCGCCCGTTCCAACCAGGTCTCCGTGGACGGCGCGGACGCCACAGACAATTCCGTGAACGGTGTGCGCACCACTGTGAGCCAGGAAGCTGTGCAGGAATTCCAGGTGATCGTCAGCAACTACATGCCCGAATTTGGCCGCGCTACCGGCGGTGTAATCAACATCGTCACCAAGGGCGGCTCCAACGAAGTCCACGGTAACGTCTTCGGCTACCTCCGCCACAGGAGCATCCAGGCGCGCAACCCCTTCTCCGTGCAGGTGGACCCGGTCACCGGAGCCGTCACCGCCATCAAGCAGGGCTACACTCGCTTCCAGGGTGGTGCCACCATCGGCGGGCCCATTGTCAGGGACAGGAGCTTCTACTTTTTCTCCTACGAAACCACCCGCCGCCAGGAGACCGGTTTCACTAACATCGGCGCCAATAACTTCGGGTTGGCCTCCACCACGCTTCCCTGCCTTCCCGTGCCCCTCCTGTTGACCGCGGGGAGTGCCGGGCAGGGCGCGATCTATCAGACCAATCTCAACGCCCTCACCGCAAACGGCACTGCGTGCACGAACCCCAACCCCGCCATCCAGGCTCAGATTACGGGACTGCTCCAGGCAGCGACCGTCAGTGGAGCCGCCTCGGCCGTCGCACTGAACGGCGATCTGGGCGCCATCGGCCCGCTGCTGGGCATACCCAGCGCGGCCGGCGGGCGCTTCTTTCCTCTCCCCATCGATTGCAGTATTTCCGTTCCGGGCAGTTGCACCGCGGTCAACCTGGTGCCGCTGCCAACCTCGTTCGTGCCGCTGCGCAGCCTGATGGGCAACTACCCCATTTCCGAGGGCACCAGCATCTGGTCCGCCCGCTTGGACCACCAGTGGAACGAGAACAACAATTCCTTCCTGCGCGTGAACGTTTCCCCTTCGCTGGTCACCGGCATCCAGGTAAACGCGCAAAACCAGAACTTCGGCCAGAACGCCGGCTCGCGCACGTCGCTGAACCAGTTCCGCGACCTGGCCGTGGTCGGCCAGCACGTCACGGCCTTCACCCAGATGCTGTTCAATGAATTCCGCTTCCAGTTTGCCCGCCGCGGCCTGCACTACGGCTTCTCCACTCTCCCCGGCGGCAGCGGCCCGGGCATCAACATTACCGGCTTCGCCTTCTTCGGCCGCGAACCTTTCTCCACGGTGGACCGCATTGAGCGCCGCTGGCAGTGGACCGACAACGTGTCCTGGACCGTCGGCCGCCACAACCTCAAGTTCGGCACCGATGTGAACTTAATCCAGCTCCGCTCCAAGAAAGAGCAAATCTTCGAGCTCAACTTCGGCAGCGTGATCAACTTCGGCGGGCTCACCACCAGCGACACCGGCCTGCCTACCAGCCTGACGGCGGTACAGGCCTACGGCCTGGGCGCCCCGCAGGTCTTCATCCAGGGCATCGGCAGCTCCCGCGCGCCATTCAACAACACCGCGGTGGCCTTCTTCGCCCAGGATAGCTGGAGGGTGCATCCCCGCCTGACGGTCAACTACGGCATTCGCTACGACGTGGAGTTCACCCCGCTGTTCAAATCCGCCACGCCCATGAATGCGACCGCAGAGGGCGCGCTGGGCATCGTCCTCGGTATCCCGCGCGACAAAAACAACTTTTCTCCGCGCTTGGCCGTGGCCTGGGACCCCATGGGCAACGGCAGAACCGTCGTGCGTGCCGGCTACGGTATCTTCTTCGATCACCCGCTGCTGGCTGTGGCCTTCAACTCCGCCACCGCCGATGGTGCCCGCTCCACGCAGTTGCTCTCCGGCGGCGGCACCGCCACTGGCGTGGCCATCACTCCAGCGACCGCGGCCAGCGCCATCAATGCTGGCTCCATCTTCCAGGGTGTGCTCGGCCGGCTCGCAGGCGGCCCGCCCGCCAACTTCGGCTATCTGCCCAGCCAGCAGCGGTTTGATCCCAAGCTGCCCAATTCGGTCTTCATCAACCAGAACTACATCACGCAGGCCGTGCCCTTGCCCCTGTTGCCCTTCACACTTCACGTGGATGACGGGTTCCGCTACGGCTACGCCCAACAGGCTAACTTCACTGTGGAACGCAAGTTCTGGACCGATTACAAGTTCAGCGCCTCTTACACTTACAGCCACGGCGTGAAGCTCAATCGCCCGCGCAATATCACTCCGCCCGACGGTGGCCGGCTGGTGCGCAACTTCCGCAACGTCTTTGCCGTCAACTGGCCGACGGGCACCGTGCTGCCTACGCGGCCGATATCCGTCCTAGTTTCAAACCTTCCGGTGAGCGCCGCTGCCAGTGCGACAGCCTGTGCGTACACGCAGATCAATCCTTTCCTGGGTGTCGTCGGGGCGTGCCCGGCCTCCGGTCCGAATGCCGGTCTTACCGGCCAGTTCATTGGCACCGCCGCGTTCTTCAACTTTTTCCGTCCGACCGGCCCGAACCCGTCCTTTGCCCCGCTCGTTGGCGGCTACGCCAACCAAGTGGCCCTGGCCGCTTCGGCCGGCTTCCCCACGGGCATCCCTGGCACCCCGGTGCCGTTCAGCGACGTCATGCAGCAGGAGTCTTCCGGCAACTCCAACTATCACGGACTGACCGTCAATCTCATCAAGCGCTTTTCGCGGAACGTGGAATTCTTCACCACCTACACCTGGTCGCACTCCATTGACGATTCCACCGACCTGCAAACCCTGCTCGCGCCGCAGAACAATAACCGGCCCGATCTCGAACGCGGCAACTCCACCTTTGACCAGCGCCATCGCTGGGTTACCAGCGCCGTGATGACCAGCCCCTGGAAATACTCCGACGCCGGCGCGTGGCGCAAGTTCTTCGCCGACTTCACCATCGCGCCCATCATCGAGTGGTCCACCGGCCGTCCGTACACCGTGCTCACCGGCACGGATTTCAACATGGACTTCGGCTCCAACACCGACCGACCGTCTCTGGTGACCTCCGGCGGCGTGGCCTCGCTCTTCACGCCCCAGGTGACCATGTTTGGGCTGCCCAACGTTTGCCCTACTGATCCAAGGACGGGTAATCCCACTAACACTATCTTCACCGGCCTGCCGACAACCATCCCGACGTTTTTCGGCTGCACCGGCAACTTGGGCCGCAACACTTTCTATCGCCCGAAGTACTTCTCCACGGACCTGCGCGTCGCGCGCAAGTTCACCATCACCGAGAAGTGGAGCATTGACGTGATCGCCGACATGTTCAACCTAACCAATAAATTCAACGTGGCCGACGTCAGCCCGCTGTGCAACCCGCTTGACCCGACCACCTGCCGCGCCGGCGAAGCCACGGCCTCGCTCGACCCGCGCCAGTTCCAGTTCGCCATCAAGATCAACTGGTAAGCCGGTTGGGGCCAGTGCAGACTCGCCCCGCCGCCTTCGAGAAACAAGAACGGCCTCCCCGATGCGTCGAGGAGGCCGTTGCCTTTTCTAGGCCATCCTCGAGGTTGTGCGGGGAAGAGAGTCTCCTTCGGTGAAGCGGCGCGCTTTCTACGGTCCGGCCAAAGATTGGCGTGTATCCGGCGGTTGACCAAAGTAGAATCCGAGAGGAACGGGAGGTCGCGAATGGAGTGGGCAATCCTCGCTCTCATGTTGCTCGGATTTGCTTTCCTTTTTGTGTTTGTGGCCCGTCTGACTACATCTGTGCGTCAAACGACTGACGCACAGATCGCCGCTCACCGGCAAGAAATGCAGGTATCGTTGGGGACGCAGACGCAAAGCCTCAATCAGCAGATGGCACAGCTCACGCAGTCTGTTACCCAGCAACTGGGCCAGGTCACGCAATCACTCCAGAAGGGAATGGCGGATACCGGCCTTCTGGCTTCCAAAGCACAGGAAACCATGTCGGCGGAGCTGAAGAACTCCCGTGAACTCTTGAGTCGCATCAACCAGCAGTTAGGGGAAGTGCAACAGGCGGGACGTGAGCTGTCCGAGGCCGCAAAAACCATCGAAATGGTCTTGGGCGCCGCCCAAACGCGCGGGTCACTTGGAGAGCAGGCACTCGAACGTTTGCTGGCCGACAGCCTGCCCCAGGATGCCTACGAAATGCAGCATCGCTTCTCCACCGGCGAACTGGTTGATGTCGTCATCCGTGTTGGAGAAAAACTCTTGCCGATCGACTCCAAGTTTCCGCTGGACGACTACCGCCGACTGGTGGAGACCGGCGAAGAAGCCAGGAAGGGCTTTGCCCAGACCGTCCGAGCTCATGCTGATTCGATTGCCAGGAAGTACATTTTGCCCGGTGAAGGCACTTTGGACATCGCACTCATGTTCGTTCCTTCCGAAAGTGTCTACTACGAGATCTTGATGACCGAAGACCCCAAGTTTGCCCAATTGGGCAACTATTGCCGCAGCAAGAACGTCGTTCCGGTTTCTCCGAATACACTGTATTCCTATCTGAGCGTGATCCTGATGGGCTTGCGTGGAATGCAGATCGAGGAGAACGCTAAGCGGCTTCTGGCAAATCTTGGCGGCCTGGAGAAACAAGTAAATGGTTTCGCAGAAGTCTACGGGAAAGTCGGGACCCACCTGCGTCATGCGCAGCAAAGCTACGAGGAATCCGAAAAGAAACTTGACCGCGCTAGGAATGCGCTGGAGCAAATGGCCAAGGGGGCTTTGCCGGAGGCCGACGTGAAGCTCCTGGAGCCAGCGCGCAAAGAAGACTGACCTACCGCTTCAGCAAAATCAGCCACGCCGCTTCCAGCAGCCGCCCGAATTCTCCCGTAGGCTTTTCCGCGAGCATCTTCTCCAGCTCGTCGCGCGCCTTCAGCACGTCCTGAGGGTTCCTCTCCAGGCGGTCAATCACGCTGCTCACGCGGTAGTGCCAGCCCACCGGCGCCAGCTTTCGCGCCGCCACCAATTTCTGCCGCGCCGCTTCGGTATCCGGCAGGCCCAACGCCAGCGGGATCAGCCGTACACTCACGGAAAACTCGCCGTCGCGTCGCCCTTCGAGCTGTACTTCGGCGGAGTTTTCCACGCCGCCGCGCGTGGTCCGCCGCAGCACGTCGGAGTCTTCCATCTTCACGATCTCCGGCGTCAGGTTGCGGAACTCCACCTCCAGCCGCTGCTCGCTTCCGCGCACGTGCACGGTGAGTTTGGCTTTCGCTTTCGGCGCGAGCTGCTGTTTTTCTGCCGCCACTTCCAGAGCCACCAGAGTTACTGTCTGCGGCCCGGGACTCCGCCCGCCGACTTCAATCACCAGTTGCGCCGTGCCCGGCGCGGTGCTCGGCGCGGCCTGGATCACCAGGGAGGCCGGCGACGCCGCCAGCACCAGGGCCGGCTGTTCGCGCAGCCACACGCGCGCGGCATCCGCCTCGCCGCGGAAGCCTGTGCCAGCCACCGAGAACGGCTCGTGCAGAGAAATCACCTGCGGCACGTCCGCCACCTGCACGCCGTCGGGAAGTGTGGCAGGAGTAAGGATGACCCTGGTGGACGCCTTCACTTTCCCCCCCGCTGCCAGCGCCAGCAGCACGCCGGCCTGCTCCGGCACAGTAAACGTGGCGCGTCCCGTGGCGTCCGTAGTGACGCGCTGCCCGCCTTCGAATTCCACCTCCGCGCCCGGAAGCAGCGCACCCTGCGTGTCCAGCACGGCCAGCGTGGCCTGCTGGCCCGCAACGACTCGCGGTGGCAGGACAATCGTGGCCGCGGTGCGCGGCTGCGGCGCCTGTGCTGCGGCCCCCGCGGACATTGCCAGCGCGCAGAAAAACAGAACCACGAAGGCGCAGCTTCGCTGCGTCAAACGTTGAACGCGCAATTCCCGCATCGCCTTCAATCTACTTCTTGTTCGAGGTCTCGTCCACTTTGATTTGCGCCGCGCCGGGGCTTTTCACGTGGGTATCGAACCAGTTGATCATCTCCCACAGCGTGTGCTCGATGGATTCCCGCGCCGCGTACCCGTGCGCTTCGTGCGGCAGCGTGACGTAGCGCACGTTCCCCCCGTTTCCCTTGATGGCCATGTACATGCGTTCCGACTGGATGGGGAACGTGCCCGAATTGTTGTCCGCCTCGCCGTGAATCAGCAGGATCGGTTCCTTGATCTTGTGCGCCAGCATGAACGGCGACACCTTGATGTACATCTCTGGTGCCTCCCACAGCGTCCGCCGCTCGCTCTGGAACCCGAACGGTGTCAGCGTGCGGTTGTACGCCCCGCTCCGCGCGATTCCCGCGCGGAACAGGTCCGAGTGCGCCAGCAGATTGGCCGTCATGAACGCGCCATAGCTGTGCCCGCCCACGCCCACGCGCTGCGGGTCCACCACGCCCATCTCCGCGCCCTTGTCGATTGCCGCCTTCGCGCCGGAGACGATCTGCTCCACATAGGTGTTGTTCACCGTCTCCGGGTCGCCCACCACCGGCATGGCCGCATTGTCCAGCACAACGTAGCCCCGCAGCAGGAAAAACAGGTGCGACATCCCCGAAATCGTGGTGAAGCGGTACGCCGAGCCGGTCACTTGCCCGGCCGTATCCGCGTCGGTGAACTCCAGCGGGTAGGCCCACACCACCGCCGGACGCCGTTCCCCCGGCTTGTAGTCCGCCGGCAGGTAGAGCGTGAACGAAAGCTGCACGCCGTCCGGCCGCTTGTAGGTCACCAGCTCCTTCTTGATTGTGCGAAGCTGCGGCGTGGGGTCCTTGTAGCTCGTGAATGCCTGCTTCGCGCTGCTGCCCGCCGCGCGGATCATGTAGTTGGGCGGCTCTGTGGGGCTTTCGTACCGCGTCATGAATTTGGAGGCGTCGTCCGCGAGCAGCGCGTTGAACGTCTCGTACGTCTTCTCCTCGCAGCGGAAGATTCGTTCCGCCTTCAGCGTCTTGGTATTGAAGCGGTCCAGGAACGGTCGGTCTCCCTGGCGCGACGCCCCTGCCCCGGCCAGATAAATGAAATCGCCACTCTGGAGGATGGCGCTGAAGCCGCTGGGCAGCGTGCGATTCACCGGCATACCAGGATTGTTGTAGCGGTCCTGCGAGCTCATATCCCACACCAGCCGCCGCTCCGCCGGGTTGGCCGGGTTGAAGAACCACGCGCGGCTCCACACGCGGTCGCGGTCGAACTCCCGCAGGATGGCCAAATCTCCCTTCTCGCTCCAGGAGAGGCCGGCGTAGCGGTGCTCGGTCTTCGTCATTTCCGCAGGCTGGCCCGCGAACGGCGCTTTCAGCAAAACCACGCGGTCACGGTGCGGCACTTTGTTTTTGGGGTTGCCCTCATCGAGCGCCTCCACCCAGACGAGTGTAGCCGCCTCTGTGGGCATCCAGTTGACGCTGCGCGGCCCGGTGGGCACGCCGCCGATGGGCACGTTTTCCCGCAGCGGCTCGCTGGCCACCTTGTACTCCACCTTGGCCGCGCGATCCCACACCTCCACTTCGCGCGGGAAATCCGAAACGGGCAGCAGGTAGGAATACGGTCGGTGGATCCGCGTCACCAGGAAGTGCTTGCCGTCGGGCGAGGCCTCCGCCCGGCCGAAGATCGCCGGCTTACCCAGCGGCGTCGCTTTTCCGCTTGCTACGTCCACCAGCAGGAGCCGCGACGTGGCGTAGTAGTCGAACAGCTCCTCGTCGTATGCGTTCTGCAGCAGATCCTGGTAGGTGCGCACCGGCGCCGGCTTGCCGAAGTTTTCCTGGATACGCGGGCCGCTGGGCACACGCGGCTCGGCTGGCGGCTTGCCCCGCCCGGCGGGGACCGTCCGCACCAGCAGCGTGCGGTTGTCCGGCATCCAGTCAATCGCCCCGCCCATCACGGCATTCAGCATGACGCCGGGGATCTTTTTGAGCGTCGCCGTGGCCGCGTCGCCGATCAGCAGTTCGATGCTGGTCTCGGTGGTGTTCGTCACCGCGAAATATTTTCCGTCCGCCGACCATGACGGCCCGCTGTAGCGCGTCCCCGGCGGGATCGGAATTTTCCTCTCCGTGCCGTCGCTCACTTTCTTCAAGACGTAAGCGTTGATATACCGCGGCGCCATGTGCGGCCCGTTCGTATGGGGATTGATGCGCAGGCCCGCCAGCCGCAGCATCGGCTGTGCCAGCTCGGCGATCGTGGGATAGCGCACCGGCTCGGCCAGAATGGCCCATTCGCGCGTCGGGCTCAGGCTCATCGTCGGTGGCAACGGCGCATCCAGCACCGCGAGGATTTCTTTCGGCGGCTTCATGTAGCCGCCGGCGGGCTGCGCGGTGGCGGCCTGCTGGCTCCAGGCCGCTGCCGTCAGTGCCAACGTAAGAAGGATCGCCGCCGCAAAACGCAGTGCGCGGCGCGAAACTCGGGTATTCATCCGCATCACAGGACACCCCCTGAAAATCGTTGAGATTCTATCGGAACGGGGTCCCTTGGGGAACTCCACCAACGCGTTGAAAGACGTGCCGCGCCCTTTGCGCGTTGCACCGGGTTTACTGGGGCGAGGGGAAGCCGCCGGCGGTCGCTCGCCGCCAGACTTATCGTTTGACCGTGAGGGCGTAGATTTTCGCTTCCACGAAGAGATCGAACAAGGCCGGGTCAATCTCCGCGTCTTTGACGGAGAAGCGCAGGATGTCCAGCGCGCGGTCCACCGGCACTGCCCGCTTGTACGGCCGGTCCGACGCGGAGAGCGCGTCGAAGATGTCGCAGATGGTCATCATCTTGCTCTGCAGCGGGATGTCTTCGCCGCGCAGCTTGTAGGGGTAGCCGCGCCCGTTCAGCTTCTCGTGGTGCGCGCGGGCGATCGCCGGGATGTTCTTGATTTCCTTGGTCCACGGGATCTGCGTCAGGAAGTTGAACGTGTGGATCACGTGCGATTCAATCTCCTGCCGCTCGCCCTCGTCCAGGCTGCCCTTGGGGATGGACAGCAAGCGCACCTCGTCCGGGTTCAGGAAGTCGCGCTCGATGCCCCGCGGGTCCACGAACTTCTTTCCGGCGATTTCCAGCAACTTCTCAAACTTGCCCGCCGGCATCACCGTTGGCTCGTTCACCTGCAGGATGAACTGCACGTAGTCTTCGATTTCCGCGAGCTGCCGCTTGTACTCTTCATCCAGTAACTGGACTTTTTCCAGCGCCTCTTCGCGGCTCTTTTCCAACAGATAGGCCAGCTTCTGCTGGCTGACCCGTGCTTCCAGCTCCTTGCGAATGTAGTCGAACCGCTGATGCACCAAGTCAAGCTGCATTGGGTAAAGCTTTCGCGCCTTCACCAGCACCTGCTCGCGCACCCCGACCTTGCCGAAGTCGTGCAGCAGCGCCGCGTAGCGGATCTCCTTCATCTCCTCGCGGGTGAAGTTGATGTTCGCGTACGGCCCGTCCTCGGCGCGGTCCACCTTCTCCGCCAGCCCCACCGTCAGCGTGGAGACGCGGAAGGAATGGCCCGAGGTGGTCGGGTCGCGCTGCTCGATGGCCGTCACCGCCGCTTTCACGAACCCCTCGAACAGCGTCTCGATGTCCTCGTAGAGCTTGCTGTTCTCGTAGGCCACCGCGGCCTGCGAGCCCAGGGAGAGCGCCAGCCGCACGTCGTGCTCGGTGAACGCCTCCACCTCACGCTCGAACGCCGTCGGCGTGTTGATCTTCGCCGCGAAATCCCTCTTCGCGTTGATCAACTGGATCACGCCCATCAGTTCGCCCTTGGCGTTCTTCATGGGCAGGGTCAGCATTGAGCGCGTCTTGTACCCGGAGTCCTGGTCGTACTTGGGGTTGAACTGATAGGGCCGGTCCGCCGGGATGGCGTAGGCGTCGGGCAGGTTGATCACTTCGCCGTGCAGCGCCACGTAACCCGCCATGGAGTTCTCCGTGATGGGCATGGTGAACTCGGTGAAGGGGAACTGCACCGTGTCGTTCTGCGTCAGCTTGAAACGCAGCCGCCGCTCCGTTTCGCTGATTTGCTCGACCAGATAGAGGGAACCGGCGTCCGCTCCGGTCACCTCGCGCGACTTCTGCAGGATCAGCGCCAGCAGCGTGTTGATGTCGCGCGTCGAGCTGAGCGCCACGCCGATCTTGTTCAGCTCTTCCATCTCGCGTCGTGCGGTGGCTAGCTCTTCCCTCGCTGCGCGCTCTCGTGCCGCGAGTTCAATGTTGTCAAACGCGGCTTCGATGGTTCGCTCCAGCAGCGCCCGCGGCACCCGCCGCGGCAGCAGCGCGAAGATCTCCGCGTCCTCTTCGTGCGGGCCGTTACCTGTGGCGCGCCGCCGCGCGGCGTCGCCCACCAGCCCGATCAGCCGGGCGTTGACGTCCTGGTAGACTACTTCCTTGAGCGCGGTCACGTTATCCCGCTCCACGTCCCCCACCAGCACCACCGGCAGCCCGTTCGGGCGCGCGGTCACGTGCTTACCGCGCTTCGGCGGCGCGAGCGCCCGCAAGGCGTAACTCCGCCGCAACTGCTTCAGCAGCGTGGCTGCCGGCGAGCGCTGGAAAAACCACACCTGTCGGTTCTTCGGCATACTGGGGGGCCGGGCGTAGCAACTCAGTATAGCCCAACAAACACACGCGGGAAAGGACGCTCGCTTTGCGTCGCGGTCAATTGGAGAATGCCCCCGCTGCCGAGGTCTCTTGAGTCCCGAAGGCGCGAATCAAGATAGCCTTCCTTGGGTGCGCGGCGGCTGCGCAACTTTCTGTCCTACCTGCGCGTACTATTGCAGGGCGCTAGGAATCGTCTGGAGGGGAACTCGATGATTGTGACAACCACGCCGAATATCGAAGGCCGCCACGTGGATCGGTACCTGGGCATTGTCACCGGCGAAGCCATCCTCGGTGCCAATCTGTTCCGCGATCTCTTCGCCAACATCCGCGACATCGTCGGGGGCCGCTCCGCCGCCTACGAGAAGGAGTTGGCCAAGGCACGCAACATCGCCATCCAGGAGATGGTGGACCAGGCCCACCAGCTCGGCGCAAACGCCGTCCTCGGCGTGGACCTCGACTACGAAGTCTTGGGACAGGCCAACGGCATGTTGATGGTCACCGCCGCCGGCACTGCCGTCCTCGTCAAGTAGCAGCGACGCGGAGTGGCGCGGATTCGTCTGCCGCGTCCCGAATGCAGGCTGCGGTTATGCGCCTTCCAGACCTCCCACCGGCGCAAGTCAACGCGTTGGCTCGTGTTGAAGCAGCCCGACGCGTTTCACCAACTCTTCGAAATGTAGTCTGTCCTACAGGATCCTGGCGATGTTCGTTTTTCGATTTTGGCCTATGGTTTGAGCACTGCCGTGCCGCGGATGGCGCCGCGCTTGTGCTCGAGCAGCGCAGCATTGGCTTCCTGGAGGGGATAGAGCTTCACTTCCGTGCGGATGGGAATCTCCGCGGCCACGCGCAGAAAATCTTCTCCGTCCTGCCGCGTATTGTTGGCGACGCTGCGGATCACGCGCTCGTCGTAAATCAGCGGATACTCAATCGCCGGGATCGGCGTCGAGTGGATGCCGCCCATCACTACCGACCCGCCTCTCTTCATCACCTTCAGCGCTTCGATCACCAATTCGCCGGCTGGCGCAAAAATAATCGCTGCGTCGAGTCTCGCTGGAACCTGTTGCGCAATCGAGCCGGCCCATTCCGCGCCCAACTCGCGTGCGTGCTGCTGATGCCTCGCGTCGCGCGTGAAGGCAAACACGCGCAGTCCCCAGTGCCGCGCCACCTGAATGGCCACGTGCGCCGCGGCGCCGAAACCGTACATGCCCAGCACTTGCCCTGATTGCAGCGCGCACGTCCGCAGGCAGCGGAAACCGATAATCCCCGCGCACAGCAGCGGGGCCGCCTCCAGGTCGCCAAAGCCGTCTGGGATGCGATAGACGAACGCTTCCGGTGCGACAACGTACTCCGCGTATCCGCCGTCGGCCGCCCATCCGGTGAACACCGCGGCATCGCACAGGTTCTCGCGCCCG
>Ga0073934_10002859_pt1 | contig 33824 bp, 31 predicted proteins | sample LarsenN4metaG_FD_76834 | JGI IMG/M metagenome (GOLD analysis project Ga0073934, IMG submission 76834) | Hot spring sediment bacterial and archeal communities from British Columbia, Canada, to study Microbial Dark Matter (Phase II) - Larsen... ...
GAAGGCACGCGCCCGCTCCTGGTCGAGATCCAGGGACTGACCAGCCCGACCGCCTTCGGCATCGCCCGCCGGACTCCCAACGGGGTGGACCTCAACCGGCTGCTCCTGATCGTCGCCGTCCTCACCCGCCGGGTCGGGCTGCGCCTCTCCGAGCTGGACGTGTTCGTCAACGTGGTCGGCGGACTGCGGGTGGGCGAGCCGGCTGCCGACCTTGGGATCGCAGCGGCGATCGCTTCTTCGAACAAGGACCTGCCGATCAAAGCGGAGGCGGTCCTGATCGGCGAGGTGGGACTCTCTGGCGAGCTGCGCATGGTTGGGCAGATGCCGGCCCGTCTGCGCGAAGCCGCCAAGCTGGGGTTTAAGACTGCGATCGTCCCGCGCCGCCTGAGGCGCGGCGAGCCCTGGCCGGAGGATCTGCAACTGCTCGAAGCGCGTTCCTTGGCCCAGGCGCTGGAACTGGCTCTGGTGAAGTAAGCAAGAGAACTACTACCCAATTATTAATAAAAAATCTACGTAAACCTACATTGACGGGGGGTAAAATCCTGATAAATTTGCCTGCAATTACCGAGTATGAACCGCAAACAGATCCAGCTGGGCCTGATTCACGTCGCCGTGGCGATGACGCTGGTACCGATCAACAGCACCCTCAACCGGGTGATGATCAAGGAACTGGCCATCTCGGCGACCCTGGTGGCGGTGCTGGCCTCTCTACCGTACTTTTTCTCGCCGATCCAGGTCCTGATCGGCTCCTTCGCTGACCGCCATCCTGTTCTAGGCTTCCGGCGCACGCCGTACATCCTCCTGGGCCTGGCGCTGTGCGTTTTGGGAGTAGTGCTCTCTCCACTGGCGGCTTTCTGGCTGGCCGAAAATTTCTGGAGCGGCCTGTGGTTCGGCCTGCTGGCTTTCAGCGCCTGGGGGTTTGGGTTCAACTTCGCCACCGTGTCTTACCTCTCGCTGGCATCCGAGCTCTCCGCCGAACGGGAGCGGGGTCGGACCGTCGCCATCATGTGGTTCATGATGATCATCAGCATCATCTTCACCTCGGTCGGCCTCAGCCGCCTGGTCGATCCTTTCAGCGCCCAGACGCTGACGCGCTCCTTCTGGATCGTCGGCCTGGTGGCCCTGCTGCTCGGGGTAGCGGGTTTGGTCAAACTCGAGGGGCGCACTTCCGAGTCGGGCGCTGCCATTGGCGAGCGGTATTCCTGGAAAGCCATGATGAACGCCATCCTGGATAACAGGCAGGCGACTCTGTTTTTTGTCTACCTGGCGGTCCTGCTCACGGCCCTGCTCGGTCAGGACATCCTGCTGGAGCCGTTCGGGGGCGAGGCATTCGGGATGTCGGTCCGGGAGACCACGCGCATCACCTCCATTTGGGGGACCTGCACACTGGTCGCCCTCCTTATCGCCGGAGGGCTGGAACGGCGGGCGAGCAAACGCACGCTGGCAAACTGGGGAGGCTGGGGGGCGATGGCCGGTTTTCTCCTGATCGCTCTGAGCGGGCTGCTCACACATAGCGGCGTTTTTTACGCCGGCGTCGTCCTGCTGGGTTTCGGCACCGGCCTCTCCACGGTCTCGAACCTGTCCCTGATGCTGGACATGACCCAGGCTGGGAAGGTTGGCCTGTTCGTAGGAGCATGGGGCATGTCGAACGCGGTCTCCCGCCTGACCGGCTCGGTATTGAGTGGGGCCATCCGGGATTCCCTGACTCGGGTCCTGGCGAACCCGGTCCTGGCATATGTGGCGGTCTTCGGGGTCCTGGCAGTTTTGTTGTTCCTTTCCCTGCTGATCCTGCGCCGGGTTGACGTGGCTGCGTTCCGCCACGCTGGTTCGGGATTGTCCCTGGCAGAGCGTGCAGCTCTGGCAAATGAAGCCTGACCTATGCGCGCATCCTGCGATAAGGAGGCGAGGCGAGAGACTTGGCAAACCAATGGATGAACCTGAGCGAAGTCGCTGACTTGCTGGGGGTGCATCCCAGCACGGTCCGCAACTGGTCGGACCAGGGCCATCTCCCCGCGCATCGCACGCAGGGCGGGCACAGGCGGTTTCAGCGCAGCGAAGTCGAAGCTTGGCTCCGCCTGCACCGGGCCGACGGCGTCGACGAGGGGCACATGGTGATCCAGGCGGCTTTGAAGAGCACCCGCCTGCAGATCAGCGAGGGGCGACTGGAATCGGAAGGCTGGTTTCAAAAATTGGATGAGGAAGCCAAGGCGCAGTACCGGCGCAGCGGCCGGGCGTTGCTGCAGGGTTTGATGGGTTTTCTGAGCGCGGACGAAGGCGCCGCCGAGGCGGAGGCGCGCTCCCTGGGTTTCGAATACGCCTCGCGCGGCTGGCGGTACGGGCTGACCGTCGCCGAAGCCACCCGCGCATTTCTCTTCTTTCGGAACGCCTTACTCGAAGCTATGCTGTCCGTCCACGCCGAAACCCGGTTCCCTCCCCCCAGGGCCTGGAATGACATCTTTCACAAGATCTTCATGTTCACGGATCAGCTCCAGCTCGCTCTGTTGGAGACGTACGAGGCTTACCAGAAAGGCAGCCGGTGAAGCGGCCGAGCAAGCGCTTCACACCTTCTAAGTGGTCGCAAGTGCTCGTCCCTGCGCTCCTGATCCTTATCGCCCTGGGGCTGCTGGTCACCCTGGTGCTGATCGGGCTTTCGATCTTGGGAGTGACGCCTGAGATGCCTCCCGGTTGAGCCGGGTCATCGAACTTCAGCCGGTTGATTCTATTGGAGGTTTTCATGCACTATATTTCAATCCTGTCTACGATCGTTGCATTTATCTTTACCCTCGCCGTGTTCGAGCGCTACCGCCGCCGCGGCGGGATGCATCTGCTCCTGTGGGGCTTCGGCCTCCTCTATTACGGCCTGGGCACCCTGAGCGAGGTCATCCTGATCTTCACCTATAGCACGCCGGTTTTGAAGCTCTGGTACCTGAGCGGCGCCATGCTGACAGCCGCCTGGCTCGGGCAGGGCACCGTCCACCTCCTGGTCAGGAAGCCGGGGGTGGCAAAGACTCTGACCGGGTTGATCGTGCTGCTATCGATCCTGGCGGCGGTCCTGATCTTCCAGGCGCCCATCGACCCGGCAGCTGCGGCGGGCTATGACCTCGCCCGGCCGGTCTCGGCGCAGTACAAGGATATCCTCGAGCGGAACGGCGCGATGGTCGCCCTGACCATCTTCCTGAACACGTACGGCGCAGTGGCGCTGATCGGCGGGGCGCTCTATTCTGCTTTCGTCTTCTGGCGCAAGCGCGTGCTTGCCGACCGCATGCTAGGCAACGTCTTGATCGCGGCCGGGGCCTTGATGCCCACCCTGGGCGGCACGTTTATCCGCGCCGGCTTGGCGGACTGGCTCTATCTCAGCGAGTTCCTCGGGATCATCCTGATGTACGCCGGCTTCGTCAAGGCCACAGCCTACCGGCCCCTCGAGGAGCCGCAGGGCGCCGCGACCGCCTCGGTGCACTGAGGAATCCTGAGCGCCGGCTGAAACCAACCTCCCGCAGCCCGCGAGTCTCGGTTTGGCGTTTATAATAGCAGCAGACACTGCCAGAGGAGTCCTTTATGGTCAACGAGACTTACGGGTTGGACCGGATGATCCCGGCGACCTCGTTTTTTTCCCGCATCCGGCGCAACCACGGGCTGGAACACGCCACCCTGCACGTTCTCTCCCAAAGATACCCGAAAAAGAACCTGGCGGGCCACTCCGACGCCAGGGGTTTCTGGATCATCGGGGATGTACCAATTGGGGATGTTTACGAATCCGTGGAGCAGGCGATCGCCCGGCTGCGCGCCGGGGAGGAGAACCTGGCGCTCCACCGGAACTGCGGAACCAATTTCGTGACCGCCGGCGTGCTGACCGGGCTGGCGGCCGGACTGGCCATGCTCGGCTCGGGAGGGCGGGTCCGGGATAAACTGGAGCGCCTGCCTCTGGCGATGCTCCTGGCGACTGCGGCTCTGATCCTGGCGCAGCCGCTCGGTTTTGTGCTCCAGCAGCGCGTGACCACTTCCGGTCAGCCGGGGAGCCTCCGGGTGGTCGAGATTGTGGCGACCCGGCGGGGCAGGATCAAGGCTTTCCGCATCACCACACGGGGGTAGATGACATGGCTCAGGAGCCGCCCGCCGTCTATATCTTCCACGGGGACGATGAGTTTTCTATCTCCCGCCAGCTGGCGGCTCTCAAATTGAAACTGGGGGATCCTACTCTCGCGGACCTGAACACGACCGTCTTGGACGGTAGAACGACTGACCTTAGGGAACTGGAAAACGCCATCAAGGCGATGCCGTTTCTGGCTGACCGCCGGCTCGTGGCAGTGAAACACGCGGCTGTCTTGGGGGAGAAGCTCGCTATGAGAAAGAGGTTCCTGGAACTCCTGGCGGAATGCCCCAGGACGACTGCGCTCGTTCTGGTTGAAGATGAGGTCCTGAAGAATGACCAGGGCAAGAAAGATGAGCTGCACTGGCTGGAAGCCTGGGGACGGCAAGCAGGAGATAAAGCGCTGGTCAGGTTGTTCGCGGTCCCAAAAGGGGGGCGGCTCGTGGGGTGGATCATCGAGAGGGTGCGGGAACTCGGAGGGGAGATCTCGACCCAGGCGGCGGCGAGCCTCGCCGGACAGGTGGGAAGCGATTTGAGGACGCTCGATAAGGAATTGAATAAACTGCTCGCTTACGTGAATTTTGAGCGGGAGATCAGGATCGAGGACGTCCAGCTCCTGGCGATTCAGGAATACCAGGAACCGGTGTTCACGCTGGTCGACGCTATAGGAAACCGCGACCGGAAAGCGGCTCTCTTCCACTTCCACAAGCTGATCGAAGACCAGGACGTCTTGCGTGTCCTTGGGATGATCGTGCGCCAGTTCCGGATCCTGCTGCTGGTCAAAGAGAGATTGGAAAAATCGGAGAAAACCGGGGATGTTATTAAGAAATTCAACCTGTCCTGGAAAGCTGCCGAGATAATCCAGCAGACGAGAAAGTTCTCAATGTTTGAACTGATTGAAATTTATCACCGTCTGTTGGAAGTCGAGGAGGCCTTCAAGACGGGGGAAATGGGAGCGGATTTGGGGATTGACCTGCTGGTGAATTCGGTCACGATGAGTGCGAGTTCCCGTTGAGGCTGTTTATGCCGATCCAGAGGTGGTTAGGGAGGACTGACCTGGTCATGCGGATCTCGATGTCGCCGGCGCGCAGAGGAGTTCCTTCACCCTTCTCTGCGGGGTTCTCACCCACCATGCTCGGGTGGACATAGCAGAGGTTCGGGTTCCGCCCGTATTTATCCCTGTAGTACCGGGCTGCGCGGGACACCTTGGTATTGAGGTCGATCTTTGCGTCGTTATCGAACCATAACATTCCAACGTTCATGATAGCCATCCTGTTCGTTTACATTTATTCAGTCAATGGGTAAAAAGCTAAATTCCTTGTCCCAATCTTTGCGTTCATTAATGGGTGATTTAGTGAATTGGAGTTGCTGCGTGGTTCTGCGTTGGATGATGACGTGATCATTTTGGAGGGTGTTATCTGGAATGGAAACAGGGAAGACAGGGACTGGTTGAATTTAGAGATGCTGGAATCCCGGATGGCGATCAGAGGCCAGATCATCGATCTCGGGCCAAAATTCATCAGCCATTTGAAATTCACGAATACCCCGTAATCTGTATTGTACGACAAGAAGGAATATAAATCGTCGATGACGAGCAGGAATGCTGGCCCCAATTCCCTTCCATACCGGCGCTGTTCGGCGATTGCCGAGAGCTCCAGGACCAGATTTCCAGCGGATTTTTCGTACGGCGCCAGCATCGATTGTGTGTGAGGGTAGCCCATCAGATCGAGATAACCATCTGGATCTTTTGCAATTACACAGACAGCCAGGTCATCCGGGGGATTGATCCGCACTCCAGACAGGCAGATGGAATTAATTAACTCCGTCGTCTCATGATCCGAATTTCGGTACACCAAGATCGATCCCGGTCGCGGTTTGGACAGGTCCAGAACGAGCGGCAGTCCGTCATCACATACGCCAATCACTATCGAATATGCAGGGAATGAGCCAAACTGATAGATAATGTCGTTGAGGGAAGTTGTTAATTTGGCAGCAGCTTCCTGTGATTCTGGGACAGGTTTGAGTCCCTTATTACCGCTTATCCTCGAGTCTGAGAAATTACGGATCACAGGGCCAGTCAATTGGATAGAATTATAGGTGTCCATGGGCGTCCTTAAATCGAACGGATGTTCTGCGTTATTTATAACAGAACATCCGTTCGATGTCAAGATTTTTTAATTAATTAGGACTTATGCAGTTGGGGAGAGGGTGGGGGTGTTTGGGCGGCTTTTGCCCGCCCAAACACCCCCACTTTCACGCTCAACTGCGTAGCTACAATAAATATTATCTTGTGTGCTCTAATGGCAACACCGCAGTAGGGCGGGTTTCTTATCCGCCAAATGTTCGGGCAGGATAGAATCATTCCCTACATATGGCGGTTCTCGAAGACCATTTCCACCCGCTACGGTTAATTACAGAGTTGCTTCTCGAATGCTGCTCTGAATTAATTTCCTGAAGGTATTCTTGATGCGGAATAACCATCAAGCGTGCAGGAATGGGAAGCATATTATTAAATTCAATATGACAACCTGCGGCAGTTCCTGAGTATTAAAATTACCAAACAGTCTCGAAAATCCAATATTTCACGGGATTCTTACATTCATTGACGAGGGTGGTCTTCTCAGGCGGGATGCAGCGAGCCTGTTCAGGCCAATCTGCCACCGCAACGGGCTTCTTGCATGTTACCCAGATAAGAAGGCCAAATTCTAAAGGCGAACCTCTGAAGCTGCGTGCCTCATTCTTCACAGGATCTAAGTCACTCGAAGTAGCAGACGAAAAGTCGATATCCGGCTCAACAATAAGGGAAAGGATAACTGTGTGCAGACCCTCCGGTAATGGGGGCAGGGAAAATCGGAACGCTTTCGTCTCGCCTGACTTAATTTGAATCGAGGGGAAAGTCTGTACGCTACTTCCCATGTCAACCTGTATTGGAGGGTAATCCAACATCGCCAACAGTCCAAAATCGTGCGAGTACTCCAGCGTATCGATCAGCAATAAATAACCCGACAGGCTTTGATCCGGTTCGATAATTGCATAAACTCCGGTCGTAAGATCTTGGTTATCGGCGCCGAACCGCGAAAGGGTGTGCACCGATAAAAACCCTGATAGCGTTACATTATCGATGCCTTCAAAGATTAACTGGCTCATCTCATCCTTGGATATTAATAAACCGGGAACTCGCGTCCCCTGCTATGAGCCAAGGATTATTGGCCTTCTTTATGATTCCTCGTGGGATTCTTGGGCTTTCCCAAAGCCATTCGTACCACTTGGCCACTTCCACCAGGCTTTTATCCAGGTTGTGTAGGTTGCCGGTATCACTCCTCCAAGTACTGCTAATGGGCTTGTGTATGGGCAGTATGTCCCTCCCCACTCACCATAAGAATCCTCGTATGTACCTTCTTGACCAGCTGAATTGTACACATGGGAAAGATGGGAGATACCACTGCCGGAAGGCTGGTCGAAATTTGCAACAGCCCTTCCATCAGTTTTAACCGATCCTCCATAATAGGGATAGTAACGGTTGATTATCGTTACTTTATTTTTCCCCGATGGGTCATAGACATCAATATGAAAGTTTTCTGAGGATAAATATGGAATCTTCATCAGGAGGAGGGGGATCCTCCTCTGCGAGGACGGGAAGAGTCCACCCAGATACGGCGGATAACAGAAAGGCAACTGTAAAGCTCAAGCGAAGTTTGTTAATGTTCATGAAAGGCCTCCCTAGTTCTCTAAAAATCGATGGGTTAATTATTCTCTCGGCTACAATAGTTAAAAAAGTCCATGTCAAGTGATTTAATTAACATTCCATCCTGTGATGATCATCACAATTAATACAGAAGAATTTGGATTATAGTGAGCGAGAACCAGAGCTAACTCTCAAGCTTTATCGTCCCGAACTTGGAGTGAACAATGCCCCTTATATCATCGGGGTTTTGATTGGGTTCTGCTCAAACAAGCTATGAGCGAAGCAAAGAGATGCCCGCCATAAGGTTCTTACTCCCATAAAGGACGAAGTCGGAAATACGCCCTGGCTGCAGCTACAATGCTGGACTCGGATTATCAAATACCCATATTAACTTCCATCACGGAAAGCAGGGATTCGATGTCCTCCATCCGGGTCTCCCCCATGTGGGCGATCCGGAACGTCTTCCCTTTCAGCGGCCCGTAGCCGTTCGCAATCCGCATACCGTGCCTCAGCAGGCGCGCGTTGAGTTCGGACACGTCGACCCCGTATGTATTGACGATCGTGGTCACCGTTTGCGACCGGTGCCCTTCGGCGGCGAACAGCTCGAAGCCGTGCTCGAAAGCCCAGGACTGCACCCGGGCCGCCATCGCTCGGTGACGGGCAAAGCGGTTTTCTAAGCCCTCCTCCAGGATTCGATCGATCTGATAATCCAAAGCGTAAATCAAAGACAGGGCCGGCGTCGCCGGCGTCGAGTCTTTCAGGCGATGCTTCTCCAGCCGGACCAGGTCGAAATACCAGCCGCGGTCGGGAACGCGTTCGGCGTATGCCAGCGCCCGGTCGGACACGGCCGCCAGACCCAGGCCGGGCGGCAGGGCCAGGCATTTCTGCGACGAGGTCAGCACCATGTCCAGCCCCCAGGCATCCATTTCGATCCGGGCGCCGCCCAGGGAGGAGACCGCGTCCACGCAGACAAGTGTCTCCGGGCGGACCGCGTGGATCGCTTCGGCGATCTCCCGGACAGGGTTCACACCGCCGGTGGAGGTCTCGTTATGCACGATCGTGACCAGTTCGTACGGTTTTCGCCGCAGAGCCTTCTCCACGGCCTCGGGGGTGACCGGCTGACCCCAGGGCGCCTCGAGTAGGTCCGCCTGCTTGCCGTTCGAGCAAGCGACATCGTGCCAGCGTTGTCCGAACGCGCCGTTCACGCAGCTCAGGACTCTTTGCTTCGCAAAGTTGCGCACCGCGGCCTCCTGCAAACCTGTGCCGGAGGCGGTGACGATGAGGACGCGCGACTGCGTGAAGAACAGTTCCCTGGCCTTCTGCGAGGCGCGCTGGAAGATCGCCTCGAATTCACGGCTCCGGTGAGGCAGCATGGGCTGCGTCTGGGCAGCGAGCACGTCCGGGGGGACGTCGACCGGCCCGGGGACAAACATGGGCGCCATCCGATCCTCTCCTGAGAGGTTTTCACCTAATTTTACCAGCGGGAAGGATTGGAGGGTATCTCTGGGGATCCTTTCCCCCTGCTATAATTGCCGCTATGCGGCGCTTTCTGGTGGTCTTCGCCCTGGCGCTTCTGGCCTGCCAGGCGACTTCCCAGGCATTCCTCCCTGCCACGGGGCGCGAGGCGCGTATCGATCAGGCCGCGACGGCGACGCCGATACTTTCCCCGACCGTTCGACCCACCGCCACGTCGCCCCCCACAGCCTCTCCAACCCCTGCAGCCCTGGCGGTACCCACATATCTCCCAACGATCCCGGAGCAGCGGGGTTTCACCACCCGCTATCATCCGGATGGTCCGCTTTACGTCGGCGACCGCGTGAGCATCGAGGTGATCGCCCCGGAGGGGTTCGGCACAGAGGGAAAAAAGGTCCAGATCTTCCTGGGCGATGATCCGCAGGACGCGATCGGCTCTGCGGAGTTCAGCGCGTACGGGATAGGCGGGCGACCACAGGCGACGTTCCTCTGGGCCTGGGACACATCCGGCCTGACGTCCGGGGAATACACCCTCAGTTTCGCTGTCCTCCCCGATGGGCTGGCATGGTCCGAGGTGATACGCCTCCATCCAGCGGCGGATGTGCCGCCTCCGGAGCCGTTCGCCCGCTGGGAGACGGTCGAGACCGCATGTTGCCGCCTGCATTACATCACCGGCACCGAGGCGGAGCGCGACCTGGAGGAGATCATCGCGACAGCGAACGCGGCAGCCAGAGAGGCGTCCCGGCAGATGGGCGTCGGGTTTGAAACTACGGTCTCGATCACCCTGGTGCCGCGCGTCGTCGGGCATGGGGGTTTCGCCAGCGACGAGATCTTCATCTCCTACCTGGACCGTAACTACGCCGGCAACGACCTCCCCCAGGTGCTGCTCCATGAGATGATCCACGTGCTGGATAGTCAGATCGGAGGCGAGCTGCGTCCCTCGATCCTGGTCGAGGGGCTGGCGGTCTACCTGGCCGGGGGCCACTTCAAGAAGGAACCCATTTTCCCTCGGGCGGCGGCGCTCCTCGAAGCGGGTTGGTACCTGCCCCTGGGTGAGTTGGCGGACACTTTTTACACTTCTCAGCACGAGATCGGGTACCTGGAAGGGGCCGCCCTGGTGGCCTTCCTGGTGGAGACCTATGGACGGGAGGGGTTCGAAGCTTTTTACCGCGACATCCGTCCGCAGTCCGGAGGCGAGCAGTCAAGGGCGATCGACGCAGCCATACAGGCGCATTTCAACCTGACGCTGGCCCAGGTGGAGCAGGAATTCAAGCAAGCGCTCCGGAGGCAGCCCGTCGACCCCGTCCAGTCCGAGGACCTGCAGCTCTCGATCGCGTTTTACGATACCGTGCGCCGCTACCAGCGGGCGCTGGACCCTTCTGCCTTCTTCCTGACCGCCTGGCTGCCGGATGGTGGAGAGATGCGTGAGCGGGGGATCGTGGCCGATTACCTGCGCCGCCCGCGCTCAGCAGGCAACCAGGTCATCGAAAGCCTGCTGGTGGAGGCGGACGAGGCCTTGCGCGCCGGGGACTACCCGGAGGCAAGGAGCGCTCTAGAGCGGGCCAACCGGCAGCTCGACTGGCTCGAATATCCCGCGCCGGCGCCGGTGCAGGGGTCTTTCATCCTGCTCCTGGCGGTCCTCCACGGAGATTTCAGGCTCAAGAAACCTGGCTATCCCCGTCCGTCAGGTTCTCTCCCTGTGCGTCGATCAGCCGGCAGCTCTTCTCAAGCCAGGCTGCCGCGCTCGGCGAACTGCTCCAGCACCTGGAGGAGCTCAACAGAGGTCGTGTAGATCGCGTTCGGTACTTTTGCGTTTGTCTTCGCAATCGCTTCTTCCGATCCGTCCACGAAGGCGATCGGGATCTGCCGGGTCGCCTTCAGCCCGCGGAGGCCATCCGCGGTCTCTCGGCTGTGAGAGGGGCGGCGCGCCAGGTCCAGGACCACGACCGCGGGCTGCTCGGCCTTGACCCTGTTGCCGCCGCGGGCGCCGTCTTCTGATTCAACCGCTACTTCCCAGCCGGCAGCGTGTAGCGCTTCCGCGCGCGCTCTCGCAGATTCCGGATCCCATTGGAACAAAAAGAGCCTCCTGCTCACGGGACTTCCTTTCCAGTTGCCTGTGATTTAAAAGACGCGATCCGCTCCTCGGCCAGCCGCGCGTAGCCGGGATCGATCTCGTACCCGATGTACTTCCGCCCGGACCGCAGGGCGGCAATGGCGGTCGATCCGCTGCCCATGAAGGGGTCTAATACGATGTCTCCCCTGTACGTGTAGAGCTGGATCAGCCGGTAAGGCAGCTCCACGGGGAACGGCGCCGGGTGGCCGACTTTCCGGGCGGACTCCGGGTTGATGGTCCAGACGGACTTTGTCCATTCCATGAACTGCTCGCGGGTGATGGTGTCTTCTTTGCCAGCGGGTCTTTTCCGGGAGAATGCGCCTTTCGAGAAGATGAGGATATACTCGTGGGTGTCCCGCAGCACGGGGTTTGCCGCGGACAGCCAGCTTCCCCAGGCCATCGAGACGCCCGCGCCGGCGCCCTTGTGCCAGATGATCTCCCCGCGCATAAAAAAACCGATCTCGATCATCATCCGGGAGATGTGGTCGGAGAGGGGGATATAGGGCTTCCGGCCCAGGTTCGCCACGTTGATGCAGGCTCTCCCGCCGTGGACCAGCACGCGGTGCGTTTCGGCGAACACCCTTTTGAGCATCTCCAGGTACTCTTCGAGCGAGAGGTCCCGGTCGTAATCTTTGGTCGTGTTGTAGGGGGGCGAGGTCACCATCAGGTGCAGCGATCTGTCGGGGATCTCTTGCATGGCTTCTGCGTTCCCGAGGAGGATCGTGTTCTCGTATTCCTGCGGGAACGAGATGTCGGGCAGGGGGGGCGCGCCGTCACCTCCCGACAGCTCCGCATAGAGCCTTGACCTGTAGTACCGCGACGAGTCGTGGCTGATCCGGGGCGTCGTGCCGAAGCTGCTGGTGCTGGTACCCTTTTTCATCGTTCGAGCCAATTTCCTTACAGCACCATTTTATCGGAATATTGCAGCTTTGGAGGGTGAACCAATCCAGGTCTAGGTCGATGGTTAGCACTTTCCTTATCTTCTACGCCCCAGTACCCAAATGTACATCGGTAGGCCGAGCCACTCCCCAACCATGCCCTCGACCTCGCCCGCTTCCAGGCTCAGGAGCAGACCCCCCCCGGGCTTGAACCAGCGGTGAATGCGCCGGAGCACTGCCGCGTGTGCTTTGCGCGGAAGGTGCTCCAGGGTGCAGAAGGCCATCGCCGCATCGAAAGAAGCCTCTGGCAATTCTATTTTCGAAGGCTTCTCTGGTAGTGTCTTTTGAGCCGTATAGATTTCGAGCGCCGCGATTGTCTTTGGCATTGCCCATATCCATCTCATCGGTTGGAGAAATTGTAGAGATTTCTGATCCGCGATTTTTCAGCAATATTATCCGGTTTCCTTAACGGATTATTGTATCAACATCAACGGTCTATCCGAGTGGGATACCAGTTGCGCGCTCCGCCATTCGCTGGTATCCTTAACCAGCATGTACATCGCGATCGAAGGCGTGATCGGCGTCGGAAAAACCACCCTGGCCCGGCTGCTCCAGCCGGCCTTCGCGGCCGCCCTGCTGCTGGAGGTCTTTGAGGAGAATCCCTTCCTCTCCGACTTCTACGCCGACCGGGAGCGGTACGCCTTCCAGACGCAGATCTTCTTCCTGCTGAGCCGCTACCACCAGCAGCGCAACGCCGTCGGCGAGCTGCTGGCGCGGCACGGGGCGCTGATCTCGGACTACACTTTCGAGAAAGACTCCCTGTTCGCCCGCATCAACCTGCACGGCGACGAGCTGGAGATGTATTACCGGGTGCACGCCGCCCTGGCGGAGAAGATCATCCCGCCGGACCTGGTCGTCTACCTGCGGGCCAGCCCGGACGTGCTGATGCAGCGCATAGCCTCCCGCGACCGGCCCTACGAGCGCAACATGGAGCGCGCCTACATCGAGCAGCTGCATGCGGTTTATGAGTCCGTGTACGGCGACCGCCGCGTCGGTATGCCGGTGCTGGTGATCGACACCGATCACCTGGACTACGTCCGTAACCCGGAAGACTTGAAATCCATTGAGAACCGCGTGCGTCAGGCGCTGCGCCTTGCGCCGTTCCAACCAGAGCTGCCTTTGGGATCCCGGGGGGAGGCGCAGGGGAATCCGTGAACCTGGTCGCCCGGGACGCCTGGAACTGATCGGAGAGGACCCTCGTGCGCATCACCTCGGCCATGCTCCACAAGATCGCCCGCGACACCGCCGCCGATTTTGCGCGCCGCGACCGGAGCCTGCTGGCGGTCTACCTGCACGGGTCGCTGCTCTCCCCCGAGCCGCTCCTGGGGGGCACGGCGGACATCGACCTGTTCCTGGTCCACGACGACCTGGTGCGACCGGCGCGGGAGGTCCGGCGCCTGACGGACGAGGTGCACCTGGACATCGCCCACCACGCCCGGGAGGAGTACCGCCAGCCGCGCGCCCTGCGCCTGCATCCCTGGATGGGATTCAGCATAATTAATTGCAAAATACTATATGATCCACAGCATTTTATGGATTTCACCCGGGCCAGCGTGCGCGGCCAGTTCGACCAGCCTGAGAACACCCTCGCCCGCGCCCGCGGCCAGGCGGACCACGCCCGCCAGATCTGGCTGGAGCTCCACGAGCGAGGCGGCGAACCCGGCCTGGAAGCGATCGACCGCTACCTGCGCGCGGTCGTTCACGCAGCCAATGCCATCGCCCTGCTGACCGGCCCGCCTCTCACCGACCGCCGCCTGCTGCTGGAGTTCCCGCGGCGGGCGGAGGCCGTCCGGAGGCCCGGCTTGTACCCGGGCCTCCAGGGGCTGCTCGGCGGACCGAACGCCGACCGCGACGCGCTGCTCTCCTGGCTGCCCGCCTGGGAGCAGGCGTACCGGTCCTTGCCGCCCGGGACCGCACCCGCCGGCCTGCATCCCGACCGCTGCCCTTATTACCAGCGCGCGTTCCACCAGATCATCGTTGGCGAGCAGCCGCAGAACGTGCTGTGGCCGCTGCTGCGCACCTGGACGAGCGTCATCCAGGCCCTCCCGGACGGCGCTCCCCAGCGGGGACCCTGGCTGGAAACCCTGGAGCGCCTGGGGCTGTGGGGGGGTGGGTTCCAGGAACGCCTGGCTGCCCTGGACGCTTACCTGGATGCCGTGGAAGAGCGGTTGGACGAATGGGGGCAGGCCCGGGGGATCGAGTGACAGTGCCGCCGGGGGCTGAGAGCAGATTCAAGCGACTCTATATCTGGAGGGAGCTGTCCGGAGACGGGCGGGTGCTGTTCGGCACCCGCCTCGCCCGTTTATTCGCCTACGGCTTCCTCTCGGTGGTACTGGCGCTCTATCTGGCCGAGATCGGGCTGGGTGAAGCCCAGATCGGTCTGCTCCTGACCCTGACCCTGGCAGGCGACGCCGCCATCTCGCTGTGGATCACCACCAACGCCGATCGAGTTGGGCGGCGCCGGATGCTGATCGCCGGGGCAGCCTTGATGGTGCTCGCCGCGCTGGTTTTCGCCAGCGCCCGGGTCTATGCCCTGCTCGTCCTGGCCGCAGTGATAAGCGTGATCAGCCCCAGCGGATACGAGGTTGGCCCGTTCCTCTCTATCGAAAAGGCGAGCCTCTCGCAGCTGGTCAGCGGCGATCGGCGCACGGGGATCTTTACCTGGTACAACCTGGTGGGATCTTTCGCCACCGCCCTTGGTGCGCTGGCGTCTTGGATCCCCTTGCGCGCGGCCTGGAGGCGATCGCCACCGGTTTTGGCCTGCGGTTCCCGGATGGCGAGGAAAATCTCTCCCGCCAGTTCGACTTGTACGACGCCCTGTACGCCTGGTGCCGGCTGGAGGCGGCAAAAGGGGTTGATCCGCGAGTTTCACGTGAAACGTGCCGTTCCAAGGGCTGGTTGGCGTCCTATCCGTTACTCTCCCGGCAGGGAGCGTCGCCGCCGGGTCGCCAGGGTCAGGGGGCGCCTGGCGAGCACGAGGATCTTGCTGGAGTCCTGGGCGAGGCCGATGACCTCCCAGCCTTCCTCGCCCCACTCGTTGAGGGCTTCTTCCAGGTCCGCATCCTTTGGGCGGCCCCAGGCCGACCTGAAGGTTTCGACGCGATATTCCCAGCGATTCACATCGTCCATGGATGCCTCCAGGCAATTCAGAGGCGTTTCACGGGAAACGCCCCCGAAGCAGCTCTAGTGCCGGTCTATTCCTTCGGTAGGTTGGTCTGGGCCATGGAGACGATCCCGCTCAAGCCGCCCAGGTTCATCGTGTCCACCGCGCTGCTGGGGACGATCACCAGCGCACCCTTTTCCTTCAACCCTTCGAAGAGCATGTTCATCGCCCGCAGGTGGAGGGCGGTCGGGTTGTCGGCGTAGGCCCGGGAGGCCTCGGCGAAGGAGGCGGCGATCTGCTTCTCGGATTCGCCCAGGATGACGCGCGCCTGACGCTCCCTCTCGGCCTGCGCCTGGCGGCTCATGGCGTCCTCCAGGTCTTGCGGAATCACGATATCTCGTATTTCCACCGATTGAACCGTCACCCCCCAGGGGTTGGTGCGCTCGTCGATGATTCGCTGGAGCTCGGCATCCATCCGGGCGCGGCCGACCAGGATGTCGGCCAGGTCTATCTGTCCAATCACTTCGCGCAGGGCGGTTTGTGCGGCCCAGGCGATGGCGGACTGGTAGTCCTCCACCTCCAGTGCGGCCTTCTCCGCATCCCAGACCATCCAGAACAGGACCGCGTCCACATCGACAGGGACAGTGTCCTTTGTTAATGTCTTTTCAGCGCTGAAGGGAGTGACCATCACGCGGTGGTCGATCCACCTGGCGACTCTGTCGACGATGGGGATGATCCAGAACTGGCCCGGCCCCGAGAGGCCCCGAAACCTGCCCAGGCGCAGGACGACAGCCTTCTCCCACTGGGAGGCGATCTTCAAGCCAAACAGGACGTACAACCCGGCCAGAGTCAGGGCTGCGCTGTAGGCGTAAATCGCCCAATCCGCGACCCTGCCCTGGCTCATCCAGTAGGCGCCCAGGCCAGCTGCCAGGAACAGGATCAGGGTGGCTGTCAGTGCAACTGGATTGATGCGCTCGTTGCCCGGTAATTTCTTCGTGCTGCCTGTGTACGACGTAGTTTTCCTTGCCATTATGCACCTCGTCAGTCTGTCTTCTTAAATGCCGGATCGCGACCGTTCTCAGCGCTGTGCAGCCTCGGGCGAGGGCGATCTGGAAGATTTCCAGGCTTCAAGCCGGTCGTGCAGGACCTCGTCGATCTCATCGGGGGAGAACCCCAGCTGCGCGGCCTCTGCCAGGTAGCGGTGGGTGAGCTCGTCAAGCGCCTGGCGGCGGAGCTGCGCCGAGGCTTCTGGGGAGCTCTCCCCCAGGATGAAGGTGCCGCGCCCGTGCTGGGTGGAGATGATCCGCGCCTCGTCCAGGAGGCGGTAAGCCCGGGCGACGGTGTTGAAATTCACCCTCAGATCCGCCGCCATCTGGCGCACGGTCGGCAGCTGGTCGCCCGGTTTGAGCTCGCCGCTGGCAATGTGCTGCCTGATCTGTTCCGTGATCTGCACATAAATGGGCAGCCCGATCCGGAAGTCGATCTTGATTTCCATGGGTGAATGTATCATTGTATCATTGTAGCATTGTACGATTGTATCTTTGTATAATTGTATACAAGACGGAGGTTTTGTCAAGGGGATTGTCTTTTTTCATCGAAGGCCGTTTTATAGAACCCGGGGACAGAAATGCTGCGGTGAAAACAAAATCCCTGGCGGAAGCCGAGGGGGTACGCCGGGGCGGCATGCTGCGCGCCGGCGTCGCCACGCGGCGGCAGGTCGGGAGAGTCATCTTGACTGAAGTGCTCATCCTGGCGACGATCGGCACGGCGTTTGGGCTGCTCTCCGGTCTGTACCTGGGGATGATGGCGGTGAAGGCCTTCTCAGCGCTGGGTTTCTCGATCGACTACGTGTTCCCGGCAGGCGGCGTGATCGCCGCAACCCCATCCCTCTTGACAAGATCAACCCATAGCTTATAATTAGTATAAATATTGTCATAAATATTCTCAATATTCACCTGGAGTCTTGATGTTCATTTGCACCTGTATGGGGCGGGGTTCATAACCACCGCCTCGTCGATATAACGGCCAGCAGACAGAGAAGGGTGGTTGTGACCCCGCATGCGCACGGTATCTCCACGGCGTGCAGGCGAACATCACCCTTTTTTGGCACCTGTTGGCCGTTTTGGCTTAACTGACCTGTCCTGAGAGTGAGTACAAATTGCTGAGAATTAGAATCATTATCCTCGATGAGGTTGAAACCGTTCTGGAGCGTGCAGAATGACTACCCTGATCACCGACCGCAGGCTTGATCTGACCGATTCCATGAGGTCCATGCTGGAGGCGGGTGCGCTTTCCAGGGAGACCCTTGCTGGGAGGGTCGGGAACACGCCGCTGCTCCCCCTGCGGCGTCTGGCGGAGCTGCCTCCCGGAGTACACCTTTACGCCAAAGCGGAGTGGTTCAACCCGGGCGGCTCGGTCAAAGACCGCCCGGCGCTCAACATCCTGCGCGCTGCGCTGGAGGACGGGCGTCTGGGCCCTGGGCAGCGCGTGCTGGATTCCACCTCCGGGAACATGGGCATCGCCTACGCCACTTTCGGGGCGATCCTGGGCGTCCCGGTCACGCTCGCTATCCCGGGCAATGCCAGCCCGGAACGCCTCACCATCTTGCGGGCGCTGGGGGCGGAGCTGGTGCTCACTGACCCACTGGAAGGCTCCGATGGGGCTATCCGGGTCGCCCGCCAGATGGCTTCCGAGGACCCGGAGCGGTATTTCTACGCTGACCAGTACAATAACCCGGCAAACTGGCAGGCGCATTACAGCACCACAGGCCCGGAGATCGTCGAACAGGTCTCACGGGCAGGGGCCGGTGAGAGAATCACCCACTTCGTCGCCGGCCTAGGCACCTCCGGGACCCTAGTCGGCGTGGGGCGCTACCTGCGCCAGGTAGACCCCGAAGTGAAGCTGATCGCCGTTCAGCCTGACGGGCCGTTCCACGGGCTGGAGGGGCTCAAACACATGCCGACCGCCATCCAACCGGGGATCTTCGACTCCGAGCTGCCCGACCAGACCCTGGAGGTTTCGACGGAGACTGCGTACGAGACGACCCTGTTCCTGGCCCGCCGCGAGGGGCTGTTCGTCGGCGTATCCTCCGGGGCGGCAGCTGCGGCTGCCCTCCAGGTCGCCCGGCAGTTGGAGCGCGGCGTCGTGGTGGTGGTCTTCCCGGACTCCGGGTATAAGTACCTGAGCGACAAGTTCTGGGAGGCGGCGAAGTGACCCTGGAAATTTCGGAGGCGGTTCTCCGCCCGATCCACGCTCACGGCGAGAAGGTCTATCCGGAAGAAGGGGTCGGCCTGCTCCTGGGTGAATTAAACGGTGACCGGCGGAAGGTGGAGGCGATCTTGATCATGCCGAACGCACGCGAGGACGGATCCCGGCACAACCGCTATCTCCTGACCGCCGAGGACTACCTGTGGGGGGAAGATGAAGCGGAACGCCGGGGACTGGAGGTGGTCGGAGTCTTTCACTCGCACCCGGACCACCCAGACCAGCCTTCGGAGTTCGATAGGCAATGGGCCTGGCCCGCTTTTTCCTACCTCATTACCAGCATCTCCCAGGGACGGGCGGTCGGAAGCCGCGCCTGGCGCCTGAGAGACGACCGGGCTGAGTTTGAAGAAGAGCTGATTGAAACGATAAATTTAAAGAGGTATGACAAATGACCATCCTGAAGATCCCCTCTCCATTGCGGGTATATGCCGAAGGGCAGGCCGAGATCCGCGTGGAAGGCCAGACCGTGGCGCAGGCGATGGAGAGCCTGGTCCAGCAGTACCCTGCCCTGCGGCAGCACCTGTTCAACGGAGATGGCGAGCTGCGACCGTTCGTGAATCTGTTCATCAATAATGAGGACGTCCGCCGCCTGGGCGGTCTCGAAACGCCGCTGAAGCCAGAGGACCGCCTGATGATCGTGCCGAGCATCGCCGGTGGAAGTTCGATGGAGGAGGCTGCGCCCCGCCGCGTGGATCACGCTGCGCTGCGCACCAACCAGGCTGTGATCATCCTGCTGAACCTCCTGGCGTTCATCCTAAATCTGCCCTGGCTGGCGGGGGTGGTGGCGCTGGCGATGGCTTCCGGAACGGCCCTCAAGACCCCTGCATTTGGGTTCATCTACCAGCGAGGCTTGAAGCCTTCCAGCCTGGTCAAGCCCGACTTGCTGGTGGACAACCCCGAACCGCACCGCTTCGCCCAGGGATTTGGGGCGGTGGTGCTGGCGGTGGGCGCGATCGGGCTGTATGCCGGGGCGCCGGTCCTGGGTTGGGCACTCGTCTGGCTGGTGATCGCCCTGGCGGGGCTGAACCTCTTCGTCGGTTTCTGCGCCGGGTGCGCGGTCTACTACTGGCTCAACCGGCTGGGCGTACCGGGTTTCTCGCAGGCGCCGCCGGAGGACACCTTCCCGGGGATGCGCCCGAAGGTCAAAGTCTGAGATGTCGACGGATATCCTCCTCAGGACGCTCTGGGCAGCCGGCATCGCTGCTGTCCTGTTCGCCGTATACTGGCTTGGCAACCGCGTCATCCTGGCCAGGGTGCGCGCCCGGCGCCTCGGGCTGGAGTCATTGAAGCCAGGGGTCCCCGCCGTCCTTTACTTCACCACGCCAGCCTGCGTCCCCTGCAAGACGATGCAACGCCCGGCGCTGGCTCGCCTGCGGGAACGCCTGGGAGCCGGCGTGCAGGTGATCGAGATCGACGCCTCCGCCCGCCCGGATTTGGCGGACTACTGGGGTGTGCTCACGGTGCCGACCACGTTCATCATCGATTCGAAAGGCCGGCCGCGATGCGTCAACCACGGCGTCGCCAGCGCGGAAAAATTGCAGAGGCAGATCGAGGCCGCCGAGGGAAGCTCCCATCGGTCTTATGGCATAATTAACCAGGAAGAACATAAAATTCACGAAGTTTTAGATAAATGACCTTGGTGTTCTTTGTGGTTCAAGCAGGTAGATAATGCATCCATGAACAGCGATAATGGAAATGTCAGTTTAGATCATGAGGAAATCCTGCGCTACAGCCGCCACCTGCTCATCCCGGAGGTGGGGCTGGAGGGGCAGAAGAAGCTGAAGGCCTCCAGCGTGCTGGTGATCGGCACCGGCGGCCTGGGCTCGCCGGTCGCCCTGTACCTGGCGGCGGCTGGCGTGGGCCGCATCGGCCTGGTCGATTACGACGTGGTCGATTTCTCTAACCTGCAGCGTCAGGTGATCCACGGCACGTCCGGGATCGGCATTCTCAAAGTGGAGTCCGCCCGGCAGCGCATGCTGGACCTCAACCCGGATATCCAGGTGGAGGTCTACAACGAGCCGTTCACCTCAGAGAACGCCATGCGGATCGCCCGGGACTACGACGTGCTGATCGACGGCACGGATAACTTCCCCACGCGTTACCTGACGAACGACCTCTGCGTGCTGCTCGGAAAGCCCAACGTGTACGGCTCGATCTTCCGCTTTGATGGACAGGTCAGCGTGTTTGATGCCCGGCGCGGTCCGTGTTACCGCTGCCTGTTCCCAGAACCCCCGCCCCCGGGCCTGGTGCCGTCCTGCGCCGAGGGGGGAGTGCTGGGCGTCCTGCCGGGCACGATCGGCACCTTGCAGGCGACCGAGGCGCTGAAGCTGCTCCTGGGCATCGGGGAACCGCTGATTGGGCGACTGCTGCTGTACAACGCCCTGGACATGTCCTTCGATTTCGTCAATCTGCGGAAGAACCCAAACTGCAAGGTCTGCGGCGCGAACCCGGAGGTCACGCAGCTGATCGATTACGAGGCTTTCTGCGGCGTCCCCGGTCATGACCACGAGGAAGGCAGCGTGGGGGGCGGGTGGGATATCGAGGTCCGGGAGCTGGCGGCGCGGCTGGCCCGCGGCGAGCGGATCCACTTGCTGGACGTGCGCGAACCGCACGAGCTGCAGATCTCACGCCTGGAAGGCGCCCACCTGATCCCCCTCGGCCAGCTGGCGGCGCGCCTCCATGAGCTGGACAGCGCCGATGAGATGGTCGTGTTTTGCAAGAGCGGCTCTCGCTCGGCGCGGGCGCTTGAATTACTGGTGAGCGCCGGCTTCCGCAAGGTCAAGAACCTGAAAGGTGGGATCAACGCCTGGGCGCGGGAGATCGATCCGGCGTTACCGATCTATTAATCGCTTTTTCTACCCGGCGCTGTGGTAGGATTAGTTTCTATTTCATTTGAGGGGAACGAGAGGTATGGAGGATTCACAAAAAAGACTGCTGGCAGTCCTGGCGCACCCGGACGACGAGACCTTCGGCATGGGCGGCACCCTCGCCCTATACGCCAGGCGCGGCGCGGCTGTCCACCTAGTCTGTGCAACCCGGGGCGAGGTGGGCGACGTGGAGCCGGGCTTGCTCGAAGGCTTCCAGTCCGTTGGAGACCGGCGCGAGCACGAGCTGCGCTGCGCAGCTGAGCACCTTGGGCTTTCCGGAGTGTACTTCCTCGGCTACCGCGATTCGGGCATGCCCGGTTCGCCCGAGAACAATCACCCGGAAGCGCTGGCTGCTGCTCCCCTTGATGAGGTCGCAGCGAAGATCGTCTACTATCTCCGCATGCTGCGCCCGCAGGTGGTGCTGACCTTCGATCCGATCGGGGGGTACCGCCATCCCGATCACATCGCTGTGCACCGGGCTACCGTGAAAGCTTTCCACGCAGCCGGGGACCCGGAGGCGTTCCCTGGAGAATACCCGCCCTACCGCCCCCAGAAATTGTATTTCCACACCTTTTCCCGGCGTTTCATGGCCTTGGCCGTCCGGCTCATGCCCCTCTTCGGGCAGGACCCGCGCCATTTTGGGCGCAACAAAGACATCGACCTGGTCTCCCTGGCAGGGGAGATTTTCCCGGTGCACGCCCGCATTGATTACCGTGAAGTGGAGGCAGCCAAGGAAGCTGCCACAGCCTGCCACGCCAGCCAGCTGACCATGGGACCTCCCAGGGGTCTGTTGGCCTGGATGTTCCGCCGCGGTTCCGGGGTGGAGACATTCATACGTGCCTTTCCAGAACCCCGCTCAGGCCTGCGCGAGGACGATCTGTTTTCCGGGGTCAATGGAGTGGAGTAAACAGGAGGCGAGCAAGTGGCAGAGTCTTTCGAAGTCTCCACGTTTATTCCGGGAGTTTCAGCAGAGCGGGTTTATCGCGCCTGGCTGGACAGCCGGGAACACGGTGATTTTACTGGGGGTGAGGCAGTGATCACCCCGGTTGTCGGCGGGCGTTTCACCGCCTGGGATGGCTATATCCAGGGGACGACGCTCGACCTCGACCCGGGGCGGCGCATTGTCCAGGCATGGCGGACGACCGAGTTCCCGCCAGGCAGCCCTGATTCTCGTCTGGAAGTCGTGCTCGAGGAAGCAGGAGACGGTACAAGAGTGACTCTTCTGCACACCGAAATCCCGGACGGTCAGGGGGAAGATTACAGGCGCGGCTGGGATGAGCACTATTTCCAGCCGATGCGGGTCTATTTCGCCGGGCCGCGATCTTGAGATTCCTGCAATTTATTTCGCGTTACGTTGGTGTGAGCTTTGAAGAACGTAGACTTTAGCTGATCATCGCCCACCTACACAACATGAAATGCATATATAGTTCCTCCGATTTATTGACATTCGTTTCCTCTTATGCTATAAATCCCGTTGTGGTGGCATTTTGCCGATTGTTCCGTTTTGTAACTGGAATCAAAGGGGTGAGTGTCCGCGGGTAGTTTTATCATGAACCGGCCGTCTAGCCGGTTCATTTTATGCCAGGCAGTTAACCTTTATCGGCGATATGAGTTGCTGCGAACATTGGGTGAGGAATTCCCCGGATCGTTAATCGCACAGCAGATAAATTTGCTTGCCAGTTCAAGCAACCTTATCTTCGATCCATTCAAAAGACCTTTGATCGAATAAATGAATAGACCCGGCGGCTGTTTCTTTCGTGCGAGGAGGTGATGCAGCAGAATATTGGTAGCAGTTCTTTGTTTCCGCTTATTGGGGAACGTTTTTCAAGAGCACGGATGCTTTGCTATACGAACGAGCGTTCGATTTAAGTTCACGGACCTTAGGAGGAACCATGAATAAAGCGTTGCGTTCACTTGTTCTTTTGATTCTGGCGTTGTCCTTCACGCTCCCGGCCAGCGCCCAGGACGCGTCGCCTATGGATGTATCAGAGTTATTGATCCCGGATGGACCGGTACCCGTGGAGGTCAGCCCAATTCTCGCCCGGGCCACCGGCGAAGTCGAAGTCTGGGTCCAGCTGGTGGACGAACCGTTGGCAGTTGCGCATGGGCGTGACGCCAGGCAGCGCGGAGGCAACCTCTCTCGGGAGCAGCAAAACGAATATCTCAGGGGTTTGAACCAGAAGTAGGACGCCCTGATGGGTCAGATCCGCTCGCTGGGCGGCACCGAGCTGGCTCGCGTCAACAAGGTCCATAACGCGGTTGCAGTGAGAGTCGATGCCAGACAGATCAGCGCCATTGCTGCGCTGCCGAACGTCCGCGCCGTCCGGCCCGTGATCAATTACGAGCTAGACCTGGGCGAGGTCGTCCCGTGGATCGGGGCATCAGACGCGCAAGCCGATGGTTTCGATGGCAGCGGCGTTGTGGTGGCTGTCCTCGACAGCGGGATCGATTACACCCACTTTAACCTGGGTGGTTCTGGCAGTGTGGCGGACTACCTGGCTGCGTACGGCACCACCACCGCCGATCCTGCAAATAAAAGCAGAGACGGTCTCTTCCCAACGGCGAAAGTGATCGCCGGGTATGATTTTGTCGGTGAATCCTGGCCCCAATCTGGCGTTCCCGGCGGCGGTCCACTGAGTCCCGACGATGATCCGATCGACTGCGGCCCGGGGACCATCCCCGCGCCCTGCGCGGGCGGCCATGGGACTCACGTGTCCGATATTATCGCCGGGGAGAGCGCGGATGGCACGCATAAAGGCGTGGCGCCTGGCGCGAAGATCGTCGGCGTAAAGGTCTGCAGTTCGATCTCGACCTCGTGCAGCGGCATTGCATTGCTGCAGGGGATGGATTTCGCGCTCGACCCGAACGGCGATGGCGACATTTCGGACGCAGTCGACGTGATCAACATGTCGCTTGGCTCGTCGTATGGTCAGGTGGAAGACGACCTGAGCTTCGCCAGCCAGAATGCGGTGAACATGGGAGTGGTTGTCGTGACTTCCGCGGGCAACGCCGCCGACCGGCCGTATATCGTCAGCTCGCCTTCGACCGCGCCCGGAGTCCTGAGCGTGGCGGCCACTTTCCACCCGAGCGCCAAGCTCTACCTGATCTCGTCCAATTCCACAGTGGGGGGCATCTGGCAGTCCTGGTCTGCGGCGCCTGCCCTGGCAACAGGCACCCTGTTTTATGACACCACAAATGCTGCCACTCGGATTGGTTGCACCAACGCTGCAGGCGGCAATCCCTATGCGCCAGGTTCGCATGCCGGCAGGATTCTATTGATCGATCGCGGTACCTGTGCGATCAGCCAGAAGGTCTCTAACGCAGCAGCTGCCGGCGCCACCGCAGCGGTCATCGCCAACAACGTATCTCAGCCGACTTGCGACCTCCCCCCGACGTTCTCCTTCGGCGGTGGGACCCCTTCGATCCCTGGCTACACCATCACGCTCGCCGATGGGAACCTTCTCAAATCGACATCACTCGGCGCCGCAGCCAGTATCGATCCGGGTTCTGCCGCGCCACTGGTCGGCAACATGGCCGCCTTCTCCTCGCGCGGTCCGAGTCACAGCTTCAATGCAATCAAGCCGGATATTGGCGGCATCGGGACGGATATCCTCTCGGCCCAGGTGGGGACTGGCACGGGCGAGACGCCTTTTGCCGGGACCTCGGCTTCTGCGCCGGTGCTGTCTGGCTCTGCCGCTCTGTTGGTGGGCAAGTATCCAGGGCGCACGCCTGCGGAGATCAAATCGCTGCTGGTTAATACGGCAGAAGCCAACATTGGGCTTAACACCTTCGTGTGTCCCGGAGTCGGCGCGCCGATCACACGCATCGGCGGCGGCGAGGTCCGTGTGAATCGTGCGCTCGACAGCACCACCGCTGCCTGGAATGCGGCCGATCAGACCCCCAGCCTCTCCTTTGGCTATCACGCGCTGACCGGTTCGCAAACGTTCAACCAGTCGGTGACGGTGCGCAACTACAGCAACGTGGCGCGCACCTATACCATCACCCCCTCTTTCCGCTACCCTGACGATCAGGCGAGTGGTGCAGTGAGCCTGAGCGCTCCCCGTAGCATCAGGGTGCCCGCCAACGGCAGCAAGAACTTCAAGGTGCAGGTCAAGGTCGACGTGACGAAATTGCCGATCTGGGATCTCAACGGCGGCAGCCGGGGCGGCGATGGCTTCCGGCTCCAGGGGGTCGAGTTCGATGGCTATATCGCGATCGCCGACGCAACCGATAACGTGCACCTTGCCTGGCACATCCTGCCGCACCGTTCGGCGGAGGTCACCCCGGCTGCTGAGAACGTCACCCTGAGCGGTGGTACCGCGGATCTGGCGTTGAGCAACGCAGGCGGAGCCGTGGCCGGTCGCGTGGACGTCTTCTCGCTTTTGGGCACCAGCGGGCGCATCCCACCGCCCGCCCTGCCTGGCCCCGGCGATAACTTCGCGGTCATTGACTTGAAGTCGGTCGGCGCACGCCTGGTGGGCAGCAATCTCCAGTTCGCCATCAATACTTTCGGTGTGCGCGCCCACCCGAACTACCCGGCCGAGTTCGACATCTTCATCGATACCAATCGCGATGGCACCGATGACTTCGTGGTATTCAACTTGGAGCTCGGAGGTTTTGCAGCCACGGGACAGAACGTTGTCGCCGCAGGCCCGCTGCCCTCGGGTCCGTTCTCGGCCTTTTTCTTCACTGACGCCGATTTGAACTCGGGGAACGTCATCATGACCGTGCCGCTGGCTGCGGTGGGTCTGACCGCGAGCACCCAGTTCGACTTCTCCGTTTTCGGGTGCGATAACTACTTCACTGGCTTGTGCACCGACGCGATCGCGGGCATGACCTACACCGCTGGAACGCCGCGCTATGTCGGTTCGGGCATCCCGAGCACCGGTGTGCCGGCCGGCGGCAGCAGCACGCTGACCATCACGGCCGTCCCCGGCGGGGATGTCGCATCCCCATCGCAATTCGGTCTGCTGCTCATGTACCGCGACGCCAGGACTCAGCGGGAGGCTGACCCGATTAAAGTGCATCCGTGATCTCGGGGATGGCATCCAGATTCATTGGGTGGAGTGGGCCCTCTCTGGATATGGCCAACGACGGACTTTAAGACATGCATGTTGAAAGCTGGGGACAGAGGAAGCATCTCCTCTGTCCCCGGTGATTTTTACCAACCTGCAAAGGCGTATTGGTTCATGCGCCAGTTCGAACGTGGCATTACTTTCGGATGTTTCGCTTGAAACAGTACTCCGAGGCTATGGCGCGATCGAACGGTCTCGGATATAAATTGTATTCCTGTTGGGACTTCTCTCGGCGGAGCAGCAGGTTAGAGAATGCGCCGTGAAGTTCCGGCTGCGAATATGATTACAGATCTATCAACGACCGGATAAACCGGGTTAAATTTAGAGATTGAACGCAGACATTAGTATAATAAGTTCAGTGCTGGCGACTTTACCTGGGGAAGGAATCCTGATCACGCACAACATGCCAACCTGCCCTTAGCTGGTACACAAAGCTTTCTCAACTGGTTTTCTCCAGGCCTACTTTTTACTGGTGCGGAGGTTATTTCAAGACCTCGTTACGAAATATTTCATCCTCGTCCTCAGAAGATCTGGATGCTCTCATGGGGGGAATTGACCTCAGATCGAATCTTTCGAATTCGATTCAGCCCTATCTCAGGAGGTGTCGAGAGACGATTGAGAAAAAATATCAGACCCAATCAATTGATAACCTTCCCGGCGATTTCGGATGGATGATGAACAAACGAAAAGGAGATTTTCCATGGAAAAGCGAAACTTATGGAAAGCGGTGACGATATTAATCATGCTGGCAGTCCTGATCTCTGTGTTCCCGGCAGCGGCAGTCGCCAGGCAGCCCAAGGTCAACTTCTGGTTGACCGTTCTGCACAACAACGACGGCGAATCCAGCCTGATCAACCTTGGCACCGGAGTCCTGGCAGACTTTGGTGGAGTGGCGCGGTTCAAGACCGTGGTCGATAACCTGAAGTGGGAGGCGATCAAGGGGGTGCCCAGCCAGCCGGGAGCCAAGAGAGGTGTGATCATGGTCTCCTCCGGGGACAATTTCCTGGCTGGCCCGGTGTTCAGCGCCAGCCTGAATAAGGGTGTCCCATTCTATGACACCATTGCCATGGACAAGATTGGTTATACTGCTGTGGCGATCGGTAACCACGACTTCGACTTTGGGCCGGATGTGCTGGCTGATTTCATCTCCGGCTATTCGGAGACCTTGCCTCCCTACCTTAGTGCAAACCTCGATTATTCAGGCGAGCCCCGGCTGCAAGCCCTTTTCGACCGCCGCCGGATTGCACGCAGCGTGATCGTCAAGGAACGCGGGGAACTCATCGGCATCATCGGCGCCACGACCCCGGCATTGAGCTTCATCTCCAGCCCGCGCAATGTGATCGTGGACCCTGACGTGGCTGGTGCGATCAACGCAGAAGTGGCGGAGCTCGAAGCCCGAAAAGTCAACAAGATTATCCTGATCAGCCACCTGCAAAGTATCCAGGAAGACCTGGCATTGGCGCCGATGCTGAACGGCGTGGACGTCATGGTCGCTGGCGGCGGGGATGAAGTGCTGGCAAATCCGGGCGATCTGCTCGTCCCGGGTGACGAGACGCAGATCTTCGGTCCTTACCCGCTCTTTGCGACGGACATGGACGGCACGCAGGTGCCCGTCGTCACCACGGCTGGCAATTACGGTTATGTCGGGCGGCTGGTCGTTGGTTTCGATAAGTCTGGCAACGTGATAGCGGTCGACGATTCCACCAGCGGCCCGGTCCGTGTGGCAGGGGGGGCGAACCCGGACGCCGTGCCACCAGATCCGGAGATACAGGCAGAAGTGGTCGATCCCGTCGTCGAAGCCCTGGCAGCCCTGGCAGCCAATGTGATCGGGACCTCGGAGGTTGACCTGGACGGCATCCGGGCGAACGTCCGCACCATCGAGACCAACGAAGGCAACCTGGTGGCTGACTCCCTGCTCTGGCAGGCGACCCAGCTGGCCGGGAGCTTCGGCGTGCCTGCCCCGGATATCGCCCTGCAGAACGGCGGCGGCATCCGCAACGATTCGATCATCCCGGCAGGGAACATCACCGAACTGGATACTTTCAGCATCGTGCCTTTCCCCAACTTTGTATCGATTGTTGAGAACATTCCCAGGAGTCAGTTCAAGGAGATCCTGGAGAATGCGGTCTCGCGCGTAGAATTCGTCGATGGACGCTTCGCGCAGGTCGCAGGATTCGGCTTCGTTTGGGATCCCGCGGGGACTCCCCAGCTCCTCGATGCTTTCGGGAATGTAACGCAGGCTGGCACTCGCGTTCGGGAGGTTGTGCTGGATGATGGCACGGTCATCGTCAGCGGTGGAGCTGTGGTCGCCGGTCCGGACCTGACCATTGCGACCATCGACTTCCTGGCGCGCAGCGGCGACCAATACCCCTTCCGGGGCGCGCCGTTTACCACGCTGGGTGTCACCTATCAGCAGGCGCTGAGGAACTACATAGAGGTCGGGCTGAACGGCGTTATCACCGCTGCGGATTATCCGGAAGGCGGAGAGGGGCGCATCACCCGCCTGCCGTAAGAGCGATTCGGATGGGCTTGCAGGAAATCCCTGCAAGCCCATCTTATTACACCATGAGCTTCGGAAGTTATGTCCACATATTCCGATGCTAGAGAGTCTTCATTGAAACCAGAAGTCTAAGCACAGAAGGAAAGGAGTTGTTAATGGTTGAGAGACGAGGGATGGCAGTCCTGCTGATCCTGGCTCTGGGGATAGCCAGTTTTCCGGCTGGCGCTTTCTCTTTTAAGGTCGTCCACGCCCAACCGGCGGTCTTCATCAACGAGATCCATTACGACAACACCGGCACGGATGCCGGCGAGGCGATCGAGATCGCCGGCCCGGCAGGGACGGACCTGACCGGATGGAGCCTGGTCCTGTACAACGGAAGCGGCGGCGCGGTGTATAACACGACGGCGTTGTCGGGCGTGATCCCAGACCAGAGCAACGGCTTTGGCACTTTGTTTGTCAGCTACCCGGTCAACGGCATTCAAAATGGTTCCCCAGACGGGGTCGCCCTGGTAGATGCCAGCAGCACGGTGGTGCAATTCCTCAGCTACGAGGGGAGCTTCACCGCAGTTGGCGGTCCGGCAAATGGGATGACCAGCGCTGATATCGGCGTGTCCGAGACGGGCAGCGAACCGCTCGGTCAATCCCTTCAATTGACCGGCACCGGCACCACCTATTCCGACTTCACCTGGAGCGGACCTTCGGCGAGCAGCTTCGGCGCGATCAACACCGGGCAGACTTTCCAGGAGGTCGTCAACGCGCCGGTGATCGCCAGCTGCGGGTCGCCGCTATCGACCCTAGAGGGGCAAGCAGCCTCCCGGCAGGTCAGCTCCACGGATGCGGACGGGACGGTGGTGAACATCCTGATCGACAGCATCACCCCGACCGATCCGGGCACCATCACTCTGAGCGGGTTGACCCCCGCCCCAGGGGTGGGCGAGACCGCCACAGCGAACGTGGACGTGAGCGCTGCAACGCCTCCCGGGAGCTACACGGTCGAGATCGTCGCAGCCAACAACGACTCAACACCCCAGACCGGGACCTGTACACTGAGCGTGACAGTCGAGGAGATCCTGCCGATCGGCGCTGTCCAGGGGGTCGTCAGCGACACTGACAATGGGCTGCTCTCCCGGTCGCCGTTTGCGCCTCCCGCTGGGAATTCCGCCGGGACCCAGTTCGTCGTCGTCCAGGGAGTGATCTACCAGCGGACTCTCGCCCGCACCAGTTCTGGTGGGAATCAGAATGGCTTCTTCATCCAGAACACCGCTGCCACAGCGGATGGGGATCCGAACACCTCCGACGGCATTTTTGTCTTCATGGGTGGTTTCAACGACCTGATCGGCGGGTACGTCCCGCAGGTGGGAGACGAAGTCATCCTCCGGGCGAGGGTCACCGAGTTCTTCTTCCTCACCGAGCTGACCAGCGCCACGGCGTTGCAGGTCGTGCGCAGCGGGGTCGACTTGGATGCGGAGATCCCCGCTTTCGAGACTGACCCGCCAGACGATCTGGCCGACGCCAACCGCTACTGGGAACGCCATGAGGGCATGCGCGCCCGGGTCCCGTCCGGGAGCGTCGTGATCGACAGCCGGGACGTCTTCGCCTCGACCGCCGACAGCGAGGTGTGGGTGATGCGCGGCGACCATCCCCTCGCCCAGCGCGCTGACCCGTACGCCCGGCGCGCCTTCCGCGACCCGCACCCACTCGACAATATCGATTCGGGTCAGCATTTCGACGACGGCAACGGGTACCGCATCATCCTGGGCAGCCTGGGGATCAAGTTCGCCGCAGGCGACAACACAGCGCTGATCGCCCCGGCTCGCACCTACGACACCCTGAACAACGCTCCGGTGGGCGGCGTTTACTTCTCCTTCAGCAAGTACCAGGTCATGGTAGGACAGCAGCTCGACCTTACTCCAGGAGTCGACCCCGCTCTCAACAACCCGCCGCAGGCCTTCGACCTCGACGAGGAGTACAGCCTGGCGATCTTCAATGTGGAGAACCTGTACGACTTTCGGGATGACCCGTTCGATGGCTGCGACTTTGCCGGCAATCCCGGCTGCCCGGGGGTGAATCCGCCGTTCGACTATGTCCCCGCCAGCGACGCCGCCTACCAGGCCCGCCTGACCGAGATCGCTGAGCAGATCGTCGCCGACCTCCACAGCCCGGATATCATCCTGGCGCAGGAGGCTGAGGACCAGGATATTTGCTCCGTGACCGGAGGCGCGCTGACCTGCGGCTCGGCGAACAACGCGGACGGCAAGCCAGACACGCTCCAGGAGCTGGCCACGCGCATCGCCAGCCTGGGCGGGCCTGCTTATGACGCAGCATACGACCGCGATGGCGCGGACGACCGGGGCATCGTCTCGGCTTACCTGTACCGGACCGACCGAGTCGAGCTGCTCTCGGCTCTGGCGAGCGATCCCGTGCTGGGGAGCGCCCCGACTGTGGACTACCGTGGGGACCCGCTGTCGTACAACACCGATGTGCAGAACCCCAAGGCCCTCAACGCCGACCTGCCCGATGACGTCGATTTGAGCACCGGCGTGGATGGCTCGAATGTCTTCACCCGTCCTCCGCAGGTCGGGTTATTCCGCCTCTGGCGGGAAGGCGTCGGGAGCAGCGTCTTCACCGACCTGTATATCTCGAACAACCACTTCAGCAGCACCCCGAACGCCCGCGTCGGACAGCGCACGGAGCAGGCGCTCTACAACGCCGCGATCGTGGCTGCTTTGCAGGTGTCTGAACCCGAGGTGCGCGTCGTGGTCGGTGGCGACCTGAACGTCTACCCGCGGCCGGACGATCCCTTCATGCCGGGTGACGCGCTGTTCCCAAGCGACCAGCTGGCCCCGCTCTACGACCAGGGGCTGCTCAACCTGTTCGACATCCTGGTCAGCGAGATCCCGGTCAGCGCCTACGGGTACATCTTCCAGGGCCAGACGCAGACCCTCGACCAGATCTTCGTGACCCAGTCCGCGCTGGACGACCTGGTGCAGGTGCGGGTGGCGCACATCAACAGCGACTTCCCGGCGGATTACGACGGCGACGGACCACGCGGCACGAGCGATCACGATCCGAACGTCGCCCGGTACGACGCGCTGCCTACAGTGGAAAAGCTCATGAGTCTGGTGCTCTATTATCAAGAGAGCGGCGACATCACCGGCAGAAATACCGCGCGTGCCTTGATCAATCGGCTGGTCAAGGCTGGCGGCTATCTCGAGAAGGGCAAGATTGCCGCTTATAAAGCGCAGCTTAATGCGTTCATCGACCAGGTAGAGGGATTCACGCCGAAGTTCATCACGCCTGCTGCATCAAACGCGTTTGTTCAAGAGACGACGCTCTTGCTGGCGTTGCAGTAGGGTTTAACCAACCTTTATGAAAGAATGGAGTTCGGCCTTAGGTAACCGAACTCCATTCTTTTTTAGACGGGCACGCGATCAATCGGGCACAAGGCTACGGACACGTGGGCAATTGGGCACAAAGCTCGAAGCTACGGTTGATCGGCGGTGCCCTCGGCTTCTTTGATCACTTCTTTTGCCAGGCGCGTCAGCTCCTCCTGGTCCGCCGGGGGGGAATGGCTGGCGCGCCAGTACAGTTCGAGCAGCTCCAGCGGTGAGAGGCTGCCCACCGACTGGTCCTCCGGCAGGCGGATGCGCGCTTCGACCTCGGGCCGCTTCACCAGGTGGAACTCGAAGGCATCGCGGGCCTGGTCACGGAGGAGACCGTCGTCGATCAGCGGTTCCCAGTCTCGGGGATATTCGATCGTCAGGCGGACAATGGCGCCAGCCAGTTCTTCCGCAGGGGGCAGCGCAGTCTTGAGTTGGGCGGGGATGTCCGTTTTCGACATCAGCCGCAGGCGGCGGTCGATGAAGGGGCGGATCCCCGCAATCTTCCGCCACTCGACCCGCGTCTTTCCCTTCTTCACGTGGGCGATCACGAAGAACTTGTCATCCCCCGCCTCGCCGAAGTCGACCCGCTCGATGGATCCGGGGTAGATCACCGGTGGATGTCGGCCCTCGTTGAGGTCCTGAGACTTGTGGATGTGCCCCAGCGCAACGTAGTCCAGCCGCGGGTCGCGCACCAGGGATCCGGGCAGGACCAGGTCGCCCCCCAGCATGACCGTGCGCTCGGTTCCGTACCGGGCGCCCTGCACGGAGGCGTGGGCGGTCAGCACGACCGGGAGAGCCTCGTCAACTTGCTCCAGCCAGGAGTTCACCAGCGCAGTCAGGCGAGCCTCGATCTCCTCGTACACACTCGCGCCGTCGCCGTCAAGCTGGCCCAGGTGCGCCAGCATGCCTGAGCGCGAGATCCAGGGCAGGGCCAGCACCTGGAGCCGCAGCCCTTCCAGGTCTTCCGGAGCCAGAAAGACCGGCCGATCGACAACCCGCACGTGGGGGACTTCCAGGGTGTTGAATTCTTCGATCGCGTTTGCCCGCCCCAGGGACGGCGAGAGGTCGTGGTTGCCAACCAGCAGCAGGGTCGGGATCCCCGCCCGGGAGAGGCGGATGATGCGCCTTCCCCATTCGCGCTGAAAGGTGGGGGCGGGGTTGCGGTCTTTGTAGGCATCCCCCGCGAACAGCACCAAGTCGACTCTCTCTTCTATCGCTGTATCCACGATGGCGTCCAGCGATTTGAGGAAGTCTATGACGCGGAGCGGAAGCCCGCTCTGGGGGTCGTGGCGCCCGTAATTCGCCATGTCGATGTGTGCGTCTGCAAAGTGGAGGA